>Ga0129311_1000845_pt1 | contig 24478 bp, 18 predicted proteins | sample Go1ome_FD_94435 | JGI IMG/M metagenome (GOLD analysis project Ga0129311, IMG submission 94435) | Western lowland gorrila individual fecal microbial communities from Wisconsin, USA - Go1022B metagenome | ecosystem: Host-associated > Mammals > Digestive system > Large intestine > Fecal | place... | reverse complement strand
TTTTCCGTCCTTTAGATATAGTACACATTCACGGTACCGAAATCCGTATCTCCTATGATATCCAGTGAAATGTCACTGCTGCCCTCGCAGCGTCCTTTTTCTTCCACACTGCCAAAGGAATGGTCCATTCTGACCTGTACTTTCCAGATTTTCGGAACATAAAGGCTGACTTCACCAAAACTGTTGTCAACGTTTACGGTCGCTTTTCCGGACGGTATCATGGCATTGTCAAAATATACCGTAAGGGAACCAAAGCTATTGTCCAGGTTCGCATAACAGAAGTTTTCGGAATTGATATACTTAATGGACTCCCCGAAGGAATTTTCACATTCCACTCTTTCACCGTTGTACTCTCCGGTAGAAGAACCGCCCACATTGATGTTGGCATGCTTCCAGATACGTTTTTTCTTCTTAGGGAAAATCATGGACAGTCCGATGCTGCCAAGCGCTGCCGCACCCAGTACGGGCCAGGGTGTCAGCGCCGTAATGCCAAGAGGCTCCGCATACAGAATACACACAATAGCTATGGAAAACAGAATTTGCCAGAAGCTTATGTTCCGGATGCCGTTCACCAAAAGCCAGATACAGAACACGGTAAAAATCACCGTAAATACGCTGACCTTGGGAAGAATACCCAACTGGCTGACAATTACATACACTGCTGCTAACAGGAAAAAAATTCCCCAGAAAATCTTTCCGCTTTTTTTACTTATGTTCATACGTGAACCCTCTTTTCTTTTATATTGTTTACTGATGCTTTATCATAATTTCGGAAAACACATGCCTTCCTGTGACTGTCTGCAAACATCACAGGCTTGAATATATTTAATGTCCTCACCGAAACAATTTTCACATTTCTCTCTCCCGCCGCTGCACTTTTCAACAGCAGCTTCTCGCATATGGATGCGAGTTTGCTTCTTTCTGCATTTTTTCTTCTTAAGGAATAGCATGGATGGCTCCATGCTGTCAAGCACTGCTGCCAACCGGGATAAATTCCCCCACAAAATAGTTTCGCTTCTTTTACTTATGTTCATGTGTGCACTCTCTTTTCCTGGATTTTGTTTACCAACGCTTTATAATAATTTCGGGAAACATAGACCTGCTTGTGACTGCCTGCAAATGTCACAAGACTGGAAGCCGTCAGGTTTCTTGTCAGGGAATACACCCGGTCCGTATTCAGAATGGTGGATTTTGACACCCGCATAAAAAAACCCGGCAGCATATCTTCCCATTCATAGAGCTTATACTTCGTCTGATAAATGTCGTCGACGGTATGTGCACAAATACCCTCTTCGTCCGTTTCAAAAAACAAAATGTCCCGCAGCTCCAGAAAATACTCCGTAGTTCCCTTATAAAAGGTGAACTTCTGAAAGTTATTTACCGTCTGCACAATCGTTTTCTGAATTTCCGCGATTTCATCCGTAAGTCTGCTCGTCCGGATAAGCACTTCATCCTCTTTCAGTTTTTCATCCAGTTCAATCCTGATTTTCATACTGATGCTCCCTACTGTATCTGTCAGCCGGAGAACCGCTTTGCTTCTTAAGCCTTCCGGGCTTCTGTTCCCTGCTGACAGTTACAGTATAGAAAATATCTTTTCTCTTGTAAACCGTTTCCGGCTAAGAGGTAAATCCGAAGCGGTAACAGGTAAAAAAAGAACATCAAAAATACTCCCTGTATATTTTCGTTGTTTGTAATACATAATTATGCTATAATTATGTCAATGAAAGGAGTAGAAATTATGCCGCTTATTTTGCCAATTAAAGATTTACGAAATACTACCGAAATTTCCAACCTTGCTCATAAAGAGCAGGAACCTATCTTCATTACCAAAAACGGGTATAGTGACCTGGTTGTAATGAGTAGTGAATTATATGATAAATTTGCACGGATAAACCGCATTGACCAGGCTGTCTTTGAAGCCGAACAGGAAGTTGCGAACGGTACCGAACCACTTGATGCAGATACTGTTTTTACAGAATTGGAGAAAAAACATTTTGGATAAATACAAAATAAAGATATACCCAAGAGCCGTTCGCGAGCTGGACAGCATTTATGAATATATTGCCGTTGAAAAACTAACACCCGAATATGCCAAAGCTCAGACCGACCGTATTAAACAGGCTATCCTAAACTTAAGTACCTTCCCCCAGTCCCATCAGGAACGTTCTGAGGGAAGATATGCCGGCAAAGTCTACCGCCAGCTACTGATTGATAATTACCTTGCCGTCTTCCGCATTGATGAACTTGCAAAAACAGTTTATGTGGTAACCATTCAATATCAGGGAAGAAATCTATAACAGGAGCTACCTCTGTATCTGCGAAAGTATGGTAAATGTGCCGTCTATGTCCAGCCCGCCGTAGCCCCACTCCCGGTTCGGGTAGGTGTAGCTGCTGTTCCGGTTGGCGCCGCGGATTAAATAGTTCTTGATTTCCTGACTGCCGGCGGACGGACTGTTGAAACGCACCACCGCCCATTCCATAAACTGCGCGACACCTCCCGCCGTCAGGGCTGCTGCCATGCTGCCCCCGGTCACTTTCCCGACGGGCGTGGATACGTTCACCCCCGGTGCGGCAACATCCGGCTTGATAAGGCCGTTACTTAAGAAGCCTCTGCCGGAGTTTTCATAAAAACTGTTGTTGGCATCATTATAGGAAGAAACCGTGACCGCACGGAAGGTCATGGACGGGTCCGTCAAAGTGGTGTAAGGGTCCGGCCGTAAAAAGTAAGTTTCCCTCCGTAAAAACTGCGTAATCGGCAGCCAGAGATGAAACTGCCTGCTCCTGTCCGGTCCTAAATTATACACACGGATATTCCACACTCCCGGTGTGGGCGCATCAAACCGGAACGTAATCAGTTCCTCTCCGGTATTCGGTTCTACCAGAATGCTGTCAATGATAATTCTCGTTCTCTCGTAAATAAAGCTGAAGGTCTGGCTTACTTCCGCCGTAAGCCGAAAGCGGGGAACCACCTCTCCTCCCGGCGTGCGGATGGACGCAAACAGCGTATCCGGCACCTTCCCCCACATTTCCATTAAGAAGCCCTGTTCTCCTTCTCCCACCCTTATTTCCACAGTTTCATAGGACTCCTCACCCTCCGGCACGTAACCGGAAAAATGGTGGGCGGCATTGCCTTCGTTTCCGGTGGTCAGCACCACCGCCCGGCTGCGCTTCTGTGCCAGACTATTTAAATACTGCGCTAAACCGGAACCCAGACCGTGATTGCCGGAGTTGGAGCCCATCCCCAGACAAATCACGACCGGACGTTCAAAAGTCTCGGCAAAGGACTCCGCAAACTTTATTCCCAGCATGATATCCGATTCCGCATACGCCGGGACATCCTCCGGGATATTGTAAAAATTTCGCAGGGGACGTTTTGCCTCCCGCAGCTTCACCACCACAATATCCGCGCGGGGTGCCGCTCCTCTGTATGAAGAATAAAAACTGCCGGCGGCTGCGCCCGCCATGGCGGTTCCGTGGCCGTTGGTATCGTAAGAAGGAATTTCTGCATAGGGATTTTCCGAGCGGAGCGCCGCATCAATATCCGCTTTTGTGTAGTAGGAGCCATACTGAAGGCCCTCAGGAGGTGTCCCGCTCTGCAGGGTCTGGTCCCAAAGCCCGATAATGCGGCTCTGTCCGCTTTCGTCCCGGAATACACTGTCCGCAAAACGAATGCCTGTATCGATAAACGCCAAAACCACCCCTTCCCCCGTAAGGGAAAGAGGTGGTCTCTGCGCCGCAAGAATACCGGCACTTTCTAAGCTGATGGGGTCAAATTCCTCCGCCATCAGACCATATACTTTGGGTAAATACTGGTACAGATACAGGGAGCCCTGATAACGCTCAATTTCCTGCTGCCGTACATAAAAAATATTATACCGGTCGTCCACAGGAGTAAAACAGACCTTTTCCTGCTGCAGCCGCTTGGCATAGTCGGAGGTAAAGTCGAAAATCAGTTCCCCGTATTCCTCCGAGAGAATTTTTTCCTGACAGGTCATGGCAAAACCCTTTTCTCTTACTATATGGGCGCCTCACCTATTGTGTCACAGTACCGGTTCCTCCACAGGTAGCACAGTTTTTGACACCGTTGCAAACCGGACAGGTATGTTCTAATGTTCCTCCGCAATGCGTGCATAATTTGGATGGTGATCCATGGCAGGCATCACAGGTAATTTTCCCGCTGCCTCCACAATGTCTGCATGCTTCGCCGCTTGTAGCATCTACGCCGGTTCCCCCGCAGCCGTGACAGTTTATAACCGCAGATCCGCCGCATACATGGCAGGTTTCATAACCGGTCTGATTGCAGGCCTTACATTTTACAATGCCATACCCGCCGCACTCACTGCAGACTGCACCCAGTCCTTTGCAATCCGGACATACCGTTTGCGTAGGTTCTGCCTCCGTATTGTTACTTGTCTCGTCTGTCTCTGTTTCATTGTCCGGTACTCTGTCCGGTTCTTCTCTGCCTTCTGTCGTTTCTTTTTCTTCACCCACGTTACCTGTATTATCGGTACTTGTTATTTGGGTGGAAATATTCACTTCTATGTTATTTTGTCTGGCTGCGGAAGCTGCTGCTTCTTCAAGCCGGCCGGACAATTTTTCGCAATCAAACGCCTCTTCCTTCACATCGGAAATTTCAATACTTATATCTTTTCCATCCGTCAGGAATTTTTTTTCGACTGTGACCTCTACTATTTTATTGATACTCTGTTCAACTGTAAGATCAGCTAATTCCACTCCCTGAAAGGCGTCCTCCGCATCCTTATTCAGGAACTCAACTCCCACAACCACGTTGTCGGAATTTATATATAGTTTGATTCTGGGATTAATGGAAATTATAACTGCCGCCGAATAATTTTCCGTCTCCTGTTTTTCTTCTTCTGTTTCAACTTCATGCGTACTTTCTTCTGCAGCTGCATATGTTTCCGTTTCCCGATTGCCGGATGCTTTCTCTTCCTGTTTTGCACAGGCCGTCAATATGAACATAATGCAGATTACAAGAACTACGGTAAATTTCTTTTTCATAAAGGCGTCCTCCCATTATCCGGAATACTATACTGTAAAGCCGTTTTCTTTCGTCAGTCCTTCTTCTCCTCAATCCGGGGAACCGGTTCCACACGGATTTCGTTTAAGTTGCTGCGGATTTCGATGAGGGGACCTCCCGTTCCTTCAATGTAGGCGCGGGTAATCGTTACCTTGCCGATGTTGTCGTCCTTGGGCACCTCGTACATAATATCCAGCATAAAATCTTCAATAATGGAACGAAGTGCTCTGGCGCCGGTGTCCTTCTTCATCGCCTTTTCGGCAATGGCTTCGAGGGCATCGTCTGCAAACTCTAATTTCACTTCATCCAGTTCCAGGAGCTTCTGATACTGCTTTAAAATTGCATTCTTCGGCTCGGTTAAAATCTTAACAAGCATATCCTTGGTCAGGCCCTGCAGAGTAAAGATAATGGGCAGACGACCGATAAATTCGGGAATCATGCCGAACTTGCGGATATCCTCCACCGTAACCTTGGAAAGCAGATTTTCTTCCTTGTCAAAGGCATCCTTTAACTGCGCATTGAAGCCCATGCTGCTCTGCTTTGTCAGTCTTTCCTTGATAATCTCTTCCAGATCCGGAAATGCACCGCCGCAGATAAATAAAATATTGCGGGTGTTGATGGTGGTCAGCGGCACCATGGCATTTTTGCTGTTAGCGCCCACCGGCACTTCCACGTCCGCACCCTCCAGCAGCTTTAACATACCCTGCTGTACGGATTCGCCGCTTACATCACGGCTGTTGGTATTTTTCTTCTTGGCAATCTTGTCGATTTCATCGATAAAGACAATGCCCTTTTCGGCTCTTTCTGTGTCGTTGCCTGCTGCCGCTAAAAGTTTGGAAATGACGCTTTCGATATCGTCACCGATATAGCCGGCTTCCGTAAGGGAAGTGGCATCGGCAATGGCAAGGGGCACATCTAATAGCTTTGCCAGGGTCTTTACCAGATAGGTCTTGCCGCATCCGGTAGGGCCTATCATGAGCATATTGGATTTTTCGATTTCAATATCGTCCATGGTTCCGGTAGCCACACGCTTATAGTGGTTGTAAACGGCTACGGAAATCACTTTTTTCGCATAATCCTGTCCGATGACATATTCATCCAGACTCTGCTTAATCTTGTGGGGAGGCGGGATATTCTTGATATCCAGCACGGGGGCATCCTTCTTTTTCTTCTTTAATTTCTGCTTGTTGGGAATGCCGCCCTGTCCCTGCAGATCAGCCAGATTGATGAAACTGATATTTGGAAAACCATTGGGAATATTGCTGAAATTTCCGTTGTTTTCCTGCTCGTCATCCGGCTTCTCCTCTTCCTTGTCACCGTTGCCTGCGGAATTGTTTCCGCCGAATAAATTCTGCATGCCGGGATAGTTCATCATGCCCGGGTAATTTAACATTCCCTGATAGTCAAACTGGCTGATAGTATCCATGGTCTTGTGCAGACAGTCGCTGCAGACGGTAATATTGTTGGGCAGATGGAACATTTTTCCGGCCTTGCTTTCCGGTCTGCGGCAGACAAAGCAGACATCCTCGTACTGATTGTCCTGCTTTTCCTCACTTCCCTTTGCGGCGGAAGTTTTATTTTCCTCTGTACGACTTTCACCGGTGTGGGTTTCCCCTGCACCGGTGTTGTCGTTTTCCATATATATTTCTGTGTTTTCGCTATCGTGTTCTGACATAGAAATCTCCATTCGTTATAGGATTAGTTCTGCGGTCTTTCCCCCAGAGTAACCGTAACGGTACGTTCTACATACTCACCGTCGATGCTTCTCATAACAAGCACATCAATGGTTTCTCCTGCTGAATAATATTTCAGCTGTTCTCTGAGTTCATCCGCTGTGCTGACTTTCTTGTTGTCCAGCTTCTGGATAATGTCCCCTCTTAACAGTCCGGCTTCGGCTGCGGGAGTACCGTCCTCAACCTGGGATATATAGACACCTTCCGGCATACCGTAAAGTTCTGCGGCATCGGAGGTAACGGACTGCGGAATAATACCCAAGTAGCCTACCTGGCTGTCATCCACTTTTTCTCTGGTTTCATAAGTCATCAGGTCGCTTAAAATAGGCTCTGCTGCGGAAATAGGAATAGCATAGCCGATACCCTCCACTACCGTACCGCCAATCTTGTTGGAGTTGATACCGATAACCTCACCGTTCATATTAATCAGTGCGCCACCTGAGTTGCCGGGGTTAATGGCTGCATCTGTCTGGATAAAGGTGCCCTTGGAACCGTCCTCCAGTTCCACTTCTCTGTTTAAGGCGCTGACATAACCGCCGGTTACGGAAAGTCCGTAGCCTAAGGCATTGCCGATGGCAATGACGGACTGACCTAATTTCAGACTGTCGGAGTCGCCTAATTTGGCAATTTTAACAGAGTCCAGTGTGCTTTGCTCCATGTCGGCAAGCTTTACGGCAATAACGGCTAAGTCCATGTCGGGATCGCTGCCTTTTACGACTGCCTTCACATCGGCATCATCGATAAAGTGCACAAGCAGTTCCTTGGCATCCTCAATTACATGGTAGTTGGTGGCTATTAAAAGCTCGGTATCGTTTTCTCCTACGATGATACCGGAACCGCTTGCCGTACCGTCCTGCTCAATGGGCTGACCGAAATAAGTAGTGGTCTGTGTGTAGTTGTTGACAATGGACACCATGGCGGGCATGACTTTTTCTACCACATCCGTAGCATCCGTTTCTGTAATACCTGTCGTATTTGTGGTGAGTACACCGCTGGAAGCCACGTTCTTGCTGAGCTGGTCATTGACCCAGGCTTTCAGGTCGTCGATGCTCTGGCTTTCGTCCGTGGATGCTACCGATACGTTTTTCTGGTTAAACATACCGGTACTCTGTCCTACGGCATAAAAACCGGCTGCGGCGCAAAGACCGAAGCAAAGCCCCATGCCTGCGCAGGCAAAGAATTTACGGAAGAAACGACCTGCTCCTCCTTTTTTCTTTTTCCTTCCCTGATTGTCAACAGGCGCTGCGGGCTGGGGTGCTGCCGCCGGTGATGCCTGATAATATACATAATTGTTATTCTGATCCTCGTACATAACACAATTACCTCTCTTTCTCTTACTGATAAGCTTATCTTAAACAGTAATTGTGTTTTATTTGTGACGAAACTATGATAAAAGTTTAAAAACCGGAAAATTTTTCTATTATTCGACGGTAACGGACTTTGCTAAGTTTCTCGGCTTATCCACATCGCAGCCCTTACCTACCGCTACATAATAGCCAAATAACTGCAGTGGAATGATTGCAAGGGAATTTGCGAAGTACGGATTGGTTTCCGGGATATAAATAATGTAGTCCGCCGCTTTTTCCATAGCCGTGTTGTCCTCTGTGGTAATCGCCATAACAAAGGCGCCTCTTGCCTTTACCTCTACGATGTTGCTGATGGTCTTCTGGTAAAGGGCGGGCTGGGTTGCCACTGCCACAACAAGGGTTCCGTCCTCAATTAAGGAAATGGTGCCGTGCTTTAACTCGCCTGCCGCATAGGCTTCGGAATGCACATAGGAAATTTCCTTTAATTTTAAGGAGCCTTCGAGGGAAATCGCGTAGTCAATACCGCGTCCGATAAAGAATATGTCCTTTGCACCCACATAGCGGTTTGCAAAACGCTGGATTTTTTCCTTCTGTCCCAACAGCAGTTCAATCTGGTAAGGCAGCTTCTTAATGTCCTCAAGCAGGCTGGCAAAAAGTTCATCGGAAATCGTGCCTCTGACTCTGCCTAACTTCATGGTTAAAAGATAGAGTGCTGCAAGCTGTGCACTGTATGCCTTGGTGGTTGCCACGGCGATTTCGGGGCCTGCCCAGGTATACATAACGCTGTCCGCCTCTCTGGCAATGGAACTTCCCACCACGTTGACAATGCCAAGCACCTTAAAGCCTCTTGCCTTGGCTTCACGTAAAGCTGCCAGGGTATCGGCGGTTTCACCGGACTGGCTGATAACCACAACCATGGTGCCTTCTTCGAGGATGGGGTTGCGGTAACGGAATTCGGATGCCACATCCACTTCCACGGGAATGCGCACCAGACCTTCCAGAATGTATTTGGCTGTTACGCCGGTATGGTAAGCGGAACCGCAGGCAACAATGTAAATCTTTTTCACTGCCTTAATTTCCTCATCTGTCATATTCAGCTCGTCAATCACAATATCTCCGTTTTTGATACGGGGAGAAATGGTATCGGTAATGGTCCTCGGCTGTTCGTAAATTTCCTTTAACATGAAATGCTCGTAGCCGCCTTTTTCCGCTGCATTGGCATCCCAGTCAATGGTAACGGGCTCCTTGGTAATCTCTTCTTCGTCCACGGTGTAGAAATGCAGTTCGTCCTTTGTAAGCTTTACCACTTCCTGATTTTCCACATAATATACCGTACGGGTATACTTTAAGATAGCCGGTACATCGGATGCAATAAAGCTGCCGTCCGCACTCTTTCCCACAATCAGGGGGCTGTCTTTTCTGACCGCATAGATTTCATCCGGGAAATCCGCAAACATAATGCCCAGCGCATAGGAGCCTTCCACTCTGTGAAGCACCTTGGTAATCGCTTCTAAGGGATTGCCCTTGTAGTAGTAATCTAAAAGCTGTGCCAGAACCTCGGTATCGGTTTCGGATACAAATTCATAGCCCTTGCCGAGAAGTTTTTTACGCAGGGGAATGTAGTTTTCGATAATACCGTTGTGTACTACAGCGATTGTCCTGTCCTTATTGTAATGGGGATGTGCATTCACATCGCTGGGTGCCCCGTGGGTTGCCCATCTGGTATGACCGATGCCCACGTACCCCGGCATGCTTTCGCCGCCGTGCGTTAAGTTTTCCAGCACCTTCAGACGGCCGACTGCCTTCTGTACATTGATTTTTTCACCGTCGTAAACGGCAAGACCTGCGGAGTCATAGCCTCTGTATTCCAGCTTGGCAAGACCGTCCAGTATAATGGGTGCCGCCGGTTTATTTCCGATATATCCTACAATACCACACATATTTTTCTACCCGTTCCTTTCTGTTACTTCCTATCAGTATATGCGTTATTCTTTTTTCTGATTTTTCAAAAATTTTACCACACAGCCCGGAAACTGTAAAGCACTACTGCCAATATGCCTCGTTCGCGGTACATTTCTTTATCGTCTTCGCCGGGAGCATTTTATAATGTTTTCCCAGGAAATAACCGGCATACTTCCCCATGCACTGCAGATAAAAATAAGGGATAAGAAATACCTTTCCCGTGGTAAACAGATACTCCGTGGTTTCCTTTACCATCCTGCCGCCTTCTTTTTCGGAAGGTACCTTCTTAAATACCTCCGGGTGCTCCGCCTGGGAAACACCCAGATCGAAATTCCGGCGGAACTGCTGGCTTATGCTGTAATTATGGGAATGCAGCACTCTTGCTTCCGCCGCATACATAATTTTATACCCTGCTTCCACTGCCTTTGCCGCAAAGAGCATGTCCTCGTTGAAAATCGCTTTTTCTACAAAACCGCCTAACTTTTCATAGATTTCCCTCCGGTAGGCCGCACACACATCCGAACAGAAATAGGTTTTAATCCCCAGAACCTGCAGATTTTCCTTTCCTTTAAGAAGGGATTCTTCCGGATAGTTAAACCGTCTGGTAAACCGCTCTATGGCACGGCAGTTCTTCCTGGGAAGTTGTCTGGCATAGGACACAGCTATGTCTCCCATAAGAGGCGCGGTTAGCTTTTCAATCAGCTTTCTGTCCGCCGGCAGGGCATCCTGCGTCATCATGACAAAAATATCCGCATCGGATTTTTCCACCGCCATCCTGCGGGTCATGCCATGGTCGAAGTCTTCCTTCTTTACGGAATAGAGTTCTATTTTTTTATACTTTTTCTGCAGGTGCAGGAGTAAGGAAGTTTCTGCTTCCTCTGCGGAGGTTTCGCTTTCCATGCTTTCTGCTCCCTCTGCGGAGGTTTCTTCTTCCATGGAAGTTTTCTCTTCCTTATCCAAAGTTTCCACTAAAATAATTTTGTGTATCTCCACTGTCTGGGCATACAGCCTGTTTAAGAGCGCCACCAGATCCTCCCCCGGCCGGTACACCGGTATGATTACATCAATATCCATTTAAATATCCTTACCTTTCCACGGTTATTTTGAAAAAGGAGCCTGAGACATTTTCCCAAGCTCCTTTGCTTTAATCAATGTTTATATACTGGGATACGAAATCATGAATGATTTTGGAATATTCCTGTACTTCCTTGGAGGGTTCATAGCCCGTATCATTGAACAGGAATTCATGAAGCCATGATACGTTTTCCGTCAGGTTGATGGGAAATACACAGCTTCCCTTGGAACCCAGTCTATCTGCACCTCTCATGGTAGCTTCGGGGAAACCGCCCTCATCCACAATATTGTACTTGGCAACTTCGCCTAAAATCCCGACGATTTCATCCATGCTTAGGGATGTGTATACGTTGTTGGAAACATCGTTGGCAACCTTGGTAAGTGTTACTAAATCCATGGTTTTTACCTTATCCACAATCGCCTGGATAACTTCACGCTGGGAAGCCGCTCTGGCAAAGTCGTTACCGGTCTTGTAACGGATACGGCAGTACGCGGTTGCCTGCAGACCGTTTAAGAGCTGGTAGCCGGTGGTCGTAACCGGTGTGTAATTTACGCCCATTTCCTGTGCCATGGTTTCCTGATAACTGTTGATGTGACGAAGCTCCTCATCGTCCACGTCAAGATAAACGCCGCCAATATCGTCAATCACCTGTGTCAGACCATCGAAACCGATGGTTACAAAATCCTTGATATCCAGATCCAGGTTCATATTTAACATCTTCATGGCCTGTTCCGCACCGCCGTAACTGTAGGCGGAGTTGCATTTTCCGTACTTGTCGTTGCTTAAGTTTAAGTAGGTATCGCGGTAAACACTGCAGAGCTTCACGTCATTGGTCTCTAAATTAATGGAAGCAATGATGATACTGTCGCTTAAGGTACCCTTGGTCAGTGCACCTTTACGGGAATCTACGCCAAACAGCGCAATGTTGCGGTACTCCTTCAGGTTTTCGTTTTCCTTCACCTGCTCGCTAATCTGTAAATCGTCTTCTTTAATGGATACATTGAAAAGAGGTCCTCCCTTTCCGCCATCCGTACTGTTACCTGTGTCAGACGGTCTTTCCATATACCAGAACAATCCGAGAACTCCCAGTAAAATCACCACAACCAAAAGCTCCACGACCAGAAGCGCTATCTTTCTTTTCTGTTTTGTTTTCTTTCTGGTTGCGGACTTTCCCGCTGCCCTGCCGGAAGATTTTCCGTTATAGTACTCTTCCTGTCTTCTTTCGCCTCGTGCCATTTCTAAATCTCCTTTTCCCTTATCCCTTCTCTAATAGGCATTTTTATTAATAAATCCTGTGAAAAACGTCATGAAAATAATTTTAATGTCAAGCCACAGGGTCCAGTTTTCAATGTAATACAAATCGTATTCGATTCTCTTTCGTATGGAAGTGTCCCCGCGGTAGCCGTGCACCTGCGCCCATCCGGTCAGTCCCGGCCGCACCTGATGCTTTACCATGTAACGGGGAATTTCTTCTTTGAATTTTTCCACAAACAGCGGACGCTCCGGCCTGGGTCCCACCAGACTCATATCCCCTTTTAAAATGTTGAACAGCTGGGGAAGCTCATCAATGCTGGTACGCCGCAGTATCTTGCCGACACCCGTTACTCTGGGGTCATTCTTTACCGTCCAGGCTTTTTTCTCTTCGGAAGCCTTCTGCAGCTCCATGCTGCGGAATTTATACATATAAAAAGGCTTGTTGTGAAGTCCCACCCGTTCCTGTTTGAAAATAACGGGGCCCTTACTGCTTGCCTTTACGGCGATTGCCGCAATCAGCATAATGGGCGAGGTCAGGATAATTCCCACTATGGAACCCACAATGTCCATGGCTCTCTTTACTATCATGTTGCCGGTATTGGAAAGCGGCACATAGCGGATATTGATAACGGGCAGTCCCATTAAATCCTCGGTGTAGGGCTTACTGGGAATCAGGCTGTTGTAATCCGGAATGAATTTTGTATGCACACCGAATTTTTCGCAGGTGTTTACAATTTCTTCCAGCCGGTTATAATCCTTTAAGGACAGCGTAATGGCGATTTCATCCAGCTCGTTTGCCGGAAGCAGCTCCAATATATTGTCGATACGGCCGATGACCTTGATGCCCCGGTAAAGAGTACCTGCCGGAACAAAGTCGTCCAGGATGCCGCAGACCACATAGCCCCATTCGGGATTGCCTAAAATCCGGTCGATATATTCCTCTGCGGAGCGTGAATAACCCACCAGCAGAATGTGCTTTAAGTTGTAGCCCTTTTTCCGGAAGGAACGCAGCGTCTTTCTGACAAAAAACCTCGAAGCCGAGGTCAGAAGGATGTTCAGCACGTAAAACACACAAATCATTTTTCGGGAGTAATCCATCTGCTTCACTACATACAGCAAAGCGATATATCCCACAAGTCCAATGGTATTGGCGCAAATCAGATTGTAGATTTCCCTGCTTATCCGGGACGTCCGCTGGGGCTCATACACATGGCAGAGGTAATACAGCAGAATATAACCCGGCACAATGAAAATAAGTGCCCGCAGGTAGTGTTCCAGGGAAAGGACACCCGCTTCCGGGCCAAAATGGTTGAATACCTTAAAGTGCAGTACCCAGGCCAGCACATATGAAATTATCACAATCAGGGCGTCCATAACAAGATGTAACCTGTTAAAAACCTTCTGGTTATCCTTTATCATATTTTCCACATGCCTTTCGCATCCCACAAAGAGAGCCTGTTATCGGTAACTGGATTAAGATTAAATTTCCTTTGTATCATAATTGTATCATTCTTTTTTGCGGTCTCAATTTGCGAAACGCTTAAACAGGTTTCCCCAGAGTACAAGCTGTATTCTCATATAGTTTCCCAAATTTTCCGGCAAAACATACACTTTCTTTTTTCTTCCGTCCTCTGTAAATCCGCGCATAAATCCCTTTAAGCAGCCTGCGGCATAGATTTTTCCGTAGCCCTTGCGGACAAAAAACAAAAACTTCACAAGAAATCCCGGCAGAAGGAACGGCAGATTTACGATAATCTGCACAAGCGGCATATTCTTTCCGATAATTGCCACACTGTTTGCCGAGGAAAGGCTGACCTTAAAGGCATTGTAACGGGAGCCGCTGGCAGCGCTTCCGGCATGGAGCACCTCCGCTTTCGGCTCATAGAAATTGCGGTATCCGTAAATCTTTGCACGCCATCCGATATCCACGTCCTCCAGATAGGCAAAATGGCTGTCGTCAAAATATCCTATTTTTTCAAAAACACTTTTCCGGTAAATGGCGGCGCCGCCGCAGGCGGAAAAGATTTCACAGGGCTTGTTGTAGTCCCCTGCCGGCTTGTCCTTTCCTCTGGCGAATGCCCAGCCTAAGGCGCAGTACAAATCGCCGGCATTGTCCATGATGCCCTCCTCCTTCATGGAAAGCATTTTCGCACTGACGGAAAAGGCATCCTTACGTTTGGAAATCGCCTCCTCCAGTGCTTTTGTAAAACCGGGATGCACCACGGTATCGTTATTAAGAAGCAGCACAAAGGGCGTTTTGGCATGACGGATGCCGACATTTACCGCATGGGGAAATCCTGTATTTTTTTTCAGAGGTATCAGTGTGATATCGGGACATTCTTGTTTTATCCACGCTGCACTGCCGTCCCCAGAACCGTTATCCACTATAATAACCGCCGCCGGATGGTTTTTCAAATCTTCCCGGAGGGACTTCACGCATTCCTTCAGGTAGGCAATTCCGTTGTAGTTCGGTATGACTATGGTCGTTTTCATCCTTTCCATCCTCCCGGCAGGTACACTATCCGGTATCCTTTCTTCTTCACTGCTTCGCAGACCTTCCGGCTGATTTCGGCATATTCCTCTTCCGTAAAGTTTTTACGGCTCTCAAAGGTACCGTTTTCCTTTATCACAAAGCCGCCCACTAAAACGCCTGCCGTATCTCCGGACGTCTGTTCCTTCAATACACTTTGCACCAGTTCCCTGAGTTCTTTGCGGACTTTCATGGTGCGGATATCCACGGCATACACATCCTGTACCAGCTCCGCGCGGTTCATCTCGCCCGCATAGCCTTTTTTCAGACCATGATACGGATTTTTTCCGTTTTCGTCATACATACCATATGTTATTTTATTGTTTTTATACGCCGGACGGCCGATTGCGCCCACATCCTTGCGCAGAGAGAGAAAATCCGGATGATAATTTATCTCGTAAAAGCCCAGATGCCTGCTGTGCGCCACGCCTGCCGTCATGCCCTGTTCCTTTAGGAAATCCCGCACCGCATTTCTGCCCGCTTCGTAGGCATACTGCTTGCTCTGGGGGTTGTCCGCCGTGGAAGCGCTGTGGCAGCGCCAGTGATACAGGACTCTGGCAATATGGCAGATATTTTCTGCCGGGTCCGCCTTGCCCGGGCATCCTGCGGCAAACACAGGCTGTCCGCATTTGTCGTAAATACTGCCCACTGCCCGGAGCACCAGGTTATAATCCTGCGCTCCGTCATATTCTTTCCGGAACTGCAGTTCTTTCAGAAGTGCGGTTTCCATTACCGTAAAATGACAGATGTAATTATTTGATAAAATTAAATCTAAATTAAATTCTTCCTTTTTATGAGGACAGAAATAATTCTCTCTGCTCTCGTCACATTTATCTTCATCGGAATACAAAAGCTGCAGGCGTATCCCCCGGCTCTTTGCTTCCGCGATTGCCATCGCATTTTCATACAGGGCATCCGGCGTCAGCAGGTCGTCATGGTCCAGCAGCCCGGTATACAGTCCCGTAGCATGCATGAGTGCTTCGTTGGTATTACCGGAGATACCTTTATTTTCCGCAAGCCGGATATAACGTATCCGCTTGTCCTCGTAGGTATCCACAACCTGTTTTACAGACTCATCCCCGCTGGCATCCGCCAGTATCAGCTCAAAGCTGCCATAGGTCTGTGCCAGTACGGAGTCTATCATTTCCCGCAGGTAGTTCTCAGGGGTCCGGTAAGTGGGTACTAAAATGCTGAATAACAGGGGCGCCATCCGGGAGGCCTCCTCCTTCTGTGCCCTTAAAACCGCTTCCGTAGGCGCTTCGTACCGGTAATCCTCTTTTTTCCGTAAACGTTCTAAGGCTGCGAGATAAGTATCCCGCAGCCCGTTTCTTTTTAGATAATATAAAGTTTTTTTCAAGTTACTTTTTGATAATTTGGCCATAATATTACAGAACCGCTTTTACATCTTCCGTCAACTTTTCTACTTTTGCAGCCGCATCTTCGATGCTGTTGCCCTTTACGCCCATGTAGAACTTAATCTTGGGCTCTGTACCGGAGGGACGTGCGCAGCACCAGCAGTTATCCGGTAATTCAAAGTACAGAACATTGGAATTGGGAAGTCCGGTTGTGGTAACCGCTCCGGTTTCCATATCCAAAATCTTGTCTTCCTTATAATCACGGAAACGAAGAACCTTTAAGTCACCGAATGCCTTAGGCGGATTGGTGCGGAGCTTATCCATGATTTCGTTAATCTGCTTTGCACCGTCCACACCCTTTAAGGTAATGGTGTACTGGGTTTCTTTGTAGTAGCCGTATTTCTCATACATTTCTACCATCATATCCCACAGGGTCTTGCCTTCCTTCTTGCAGTAGGCAGCCACTTCGCAGAGGCACATAACGGCAACGCAGGCATCCTTATCACGGGAATGGGTTCCGGCAAGGCAGCCGTAGCTTTCTTCCAGACCGAATACATAATTGTAGGAATGGTCTCTTTCAAACCACTTAATCTGTTCGCCGATGAACTTGAATCCAGTCAGTACTTCAATCAGCTTTACGCCGTAAGCATCGGTAATGGGTTTGGTCATGTTGGTGGTAACAATGGTGGTGACCAGCGCCGGTTTTTCAGGCATGGTGTGTGTCTTGGTTCTCTCTCTTAAAATGTATTCGGCAATCAGCATACCGGACATATTTCCTGTGAAAGGAACGTATTCACCGGTCTTTTTATCCTTTGCATATACACCTAAACGGTCTGCATCCGGGTCAGTAGCTAAAACGATGTCCGCATCCTTTTCCTTAGCCAGACGAAGCGCATAGGTAAATGCCTTGGGGTCTTCCGGGTTCGGATAATCCAGGGTGGTGAAGTTGGGGTCGGGATTTTCCTGCTCGGGAACAACATATACATGCTTGAAGCCTAATTCGGAAAGAACACGTCTTACCGGGATGTTGCCGGTTCCGCAGAGCGGGGTATATACAATCTTGATATCCTCTGCCATTTCTGCAATGACATCGGGATGAATAATCTGCTTCTTTAACTCTGCCATGTAAGCGTCGTCGATTTCTGCACCGATAACCTCATACAGACCCTTTTCTACGGCTTCTGCCTTGTCCATGGTCTTGCAGGTGTTGTAATCGGTAATCGCATTTACCTCTGCAATGATTTCTTTGTCCAGAGGTGCGGTAATCTGTGCGCCGTCTTCCCAGTATACCTTGTAGCCGTTGTATTCAGGCGGGTTGTGGCTTGCCGTTACCACGATGCCGGCGATGCAGTGAAGCTTGCGTACGGCAAAGGAAAGCTCGGGAGTGGGACGAAGTGACTCGAATACATATGCCTTGATGCCGCTTGCTGCCAGGCAGAGTGCTGCGGTATCTGCAAAATCGGGAGACATTCTCCGGGAGTCGTAAGCAATGGCAACCGCTCTGCCAGCGCCGCCCTTCTTTAAGATATAATTAGCAAGACCCTGGGATGCTTTTCTTACGGTGTAAACGTTCATACGGTTGGTACCGGCACCGATGACACCGCGGAGTCCGCCGGTACCGAACTCCAAGTCCTTATAGAAACGGTCTTCGATTTCGGAAGCGTTGTTGCGGATGGCAAGCAGTTCCTCTTTGGTCTTTTCGTCAAAATAATCGTTGTCCAGCCAGAACTGGAATTTCTTCATATAATCCATGTTAATTTCCTGTCCTTTCTTTGATTCTGTCTATGTTTTTCTTACTAAAACCTTTTTCACGTTGGTAGTATATCATATCATCCTCAATATTTCCACAATACTTTTTAGAAAAAGGACGCAACTTTGCATGATTTTACCGGATTTTCAGGGCGAAATCGCTTCTGTCAAGGGAAAAGTTGGGATTGTAGTACGGATCGCCCTTCTCCAGCACTTCCTTCCACTTTTCGCGGAACTTCGCAGACTCCGCATTGTAGCGGGCAGCTTTCTCCCCGTCCGTATCCAGTCCTCTGGAAACCGACTCATAGTGATAAAGCTCCGCAAAAGGCGTAAAGACATTGAGAAGACCCTTCTCTCTCAGCTTTAAGCAGAAATCCACGTCGTTTAAGGACACGGCAAAGCCCTCGTCCAGACTTCCCACCGCTTCGTACAGGCTCTTTTTTACTAAAAGGCAGGCACCCGTCACCGCGGAAACATCCTGCGCATAGCAAAGCCTTCCCATATAGCCTAAGTTCTGTCTCGGCATGCGGTAATGGCTGTGCCCCGCCGTTCTGTGGGCTCCCAGACCAATCACCACGCCGGCATGCTGGATGGTGCGGTCCGCATAGTAAAGCTTGCAGCCAACAGCACCCACATCCTCTCTCTGGGCATACATCAGAAGCTCTTCCATCCAGTTCACGGTAATGACTTCCGTATCGTTGTTCAGCAAAAGCACGTAGTCGCCGTCCGCCCTGCTCACACCCAGATTATTGATGGCGGAATAGTTGAAACCGCCCTCGTAAGTCACGATTTTAATCTTTTCGTTCTTTTTCAGCTCGTCATAGTACCGGAAAATTTCTTCCGTTTCACTGTTGTTCTCCACAATGATGATTTCGTAATTGTCATAGGTGGATTTTTCCAGAATGGAAGTCACCGCCCTCCGCAAATCCGTCACATGGTCCTTATTGGGAATGATAATGGAAATTTTCGGATTCCCCAGCACTTCATAGCGGATACGGAATATGGTTTCAAACGCTCTGGTGCTTTCAATTTTGAAATTACGGAATCCGTGCTTGCGCAGATGGTCCGCCACGGCGCCCTTAGCCGCCTCGATGGCATAGGTCTTTGCCTCAATGCCCGATGCCACACTGCCCGCATGACATCTCCAGTAGTACAAAAGTCTCGGAATATGCACAATTTTTTCTGCCTTATCCGTCAGACGTAAAATCATATCGTGGTCCTGACTGCCGTCAAACCGGGAGCGGAACAGTTCCGTACCGTCTAAAAGCTTTCTGGCAAATACGCTGAAATGGCAGATATAGTTGTTGGCACGCAGGTTGTCAATAGCATAGTCCGGCTTAAAATGCATGGTCAGCATTTTGTTGATATCACCGTTTTTAAAGGTGGTTTCATCACAGTAAATATAGTCCGCGCCCTGTTCGTTAATGGCTTTCACATATTCGTACAGTGCGGAGGGATGCAGGATATCGTCGTGGTCAAACAGACCGATGTATTCTCCGGTGGACATGGCATAGCAGGCGTTGGTATTGCCGGAAATGCCTTTATTTTCCGCCAGTTTTTCATAGCGGATGCGTTTTCTGTCCCCTTCCTTTTCCACGTAGGAAGCACAGATTTCTCCCACTTCCTTGTGCGCCTCATCGGAGCCGTCCGCCAGACAGAGCTCCCAGTTTTCATAGGTCTGCGCCAGCACGGAGTCAATCATTGCCGTCAAAAATTCCTTCGGTGTATTGTAAAGCGGCACCAGAATGCTGACCTTCACCGGTCTTTCGAATACGGTTTCCCGTTCTTTTTTTGCCTCCTCCGGCGTAGGAAAGCTGTCCGTACCGTAGCTTCTCATGACACTTTTTTCCTGCTTTTTCTGTTTTAGCTTACGCACAACGCCCTTCGGACCTCCGCAGCCTGCCAGCCGGTTCTTCTGGCGGATGGCCCAGTGCATCACATTCCTTGCCGGTTTGGATGCCTTAAAAAGCGGATTGTTTTTAATGCGGTCCAGCTTGTAGCTTAAATCTTCCTTCTGCATTTCCAGATCCGCCACCCTGCCGGCCAGCTCCGCATTTTTCAAATGTTCTTTTTCGTAGGCTTCTTTATAGTCCATTTCTATATCCATGCCTTTCTGTTATGTCCGGGCAACGATAAACGTCCGGTTACTGTAATTCATAAGGCTGCTGCCGGATATCTTATCCGTGGCAAGCATGCCGATGCGGTATTCTCCCTCGGGAAGAGGCTCCGCTATGTTCACATGAAAACCGCAGAGCGCCACATTTTTCTGGTCCGGCATATTTTCCTGCAGATCCTGCCGGTACTGTTCCGTAAAATCCAGCTCGTACACGGCGGGCTGTCTTCCTTTTCTTTCAAGCAAAAGCTTTCCGTTAAAGCAGGCATTGTCGCTGCCGAGCACCACACCGTATCCCGAAATATGGGAAGCATCCGCCGCCTCAATGCGCACCAAAAGACATCTGTCCTTTCGGGCATTCTTAAGCACGTAGGCTTCGTTGCTCTCCTTTGCCACTTCCTTAGCTGCCTGCACATCCACAATTTCTCTGCCCGACTGATAAGCCGGCTGGATGCGGGTATCCAGACCCGTGCGGTTCAGCCAGTCATGGTAAAACGGGTCCTTTCCGTTAAGCCCCGGGTGCCTGTCGTAGAGCATGGAGCGCTCCCGGTGAAGCCGCTTTAGCTTCTCCTCGGACTCGTCCGCTCCCCTGCTTAAAGACTCATGGTGCAGAAGATGTATATGGTTGCAGACCGCGTTGTAATAGCCCTTTTCTAAAAGGGTAAAACAGAAATCCACATCATTGAAGGCTACCTGCATGCTTTCGCAGAAGCCGCCCGCTTCTTCAAAAACTTCTCTTCTTACCATGAGACATGCCGCCGTCACAGCGGAAACATTCCGGATTCCTCTGTTCCGGTTATCGTAATAACACTTATTATCTCTTAAAAACTGCAGTTTGTGAACCGGACCCATTGGAAGATTTGTAATACCGGCATGCTGGATTTTATCCGTATCCGGGTAAAGCAGCTTACAGCCCACCGCCCCCACATGGGGACGCTCCGCCAGCTTAGCCATATCGGAAAGCCAGCCGGTATGCGTAGCTTCGATATCATCATTTAGAAACAAAAGCAGACTGCCCTTTGCTCTTTCTGCCCCCAGGTTGCACATCCTGGAAAAGTTAAATTCCATGGGTTCGTATATATAGTGGATATCCGGAGCGTCCGCCGTCATTTCTTCTATTTTCCTTTTAACCGCTTCGCCGCTTCCGTTGTCCACCAGAAGCACTTCGTAAGAAATGTCCGCCGCCGTTTTTTTCAGGGTGTCCAGGCACTTCTTTAAGACAACCGCATTGTCTTTGGACGGAATAATCACGGAAATATAAGGAGTACCCTGCTTCTTTGCATCCCGGCAGTCCGCTTGTCCGCCCGCCGTTTGCTCCCAGGTCACACTGCCGTTCGCTTCCCCGGTAAACCAGTCCGTTTTTCGGTGGAACAGGATGCCGTTTATATGGGCGATGCTTTGGCAGCCCTTTGTAAACCCGCCTGCCGCTTTCAGCAGGCCGTCGCGGGATTTTTCCTCCGCCTTTTCATAAAAGGATTTCCGTACCGCTACCGCCTCTCCCAGATAGTCCTTCCACAGGTAGGTGTCCGGCGACCAGCAGGGCTTCAGCCACGGGTTTTCGTACTGTCCCGGCGTCGTTTCCACATCCTCGTCCCCGTAGACCACACAGATCTCCGGGTGTGCAGAAAGATACGCCTCCGCTTTTTCTTTGGCGCCGTCCGCCCAGGCACCGGCTTCTGTATTGGAAAAAAACACGGCTTCCGCGCGTTCTCCGGAGGAAGGAGCCCCCGCTCCTGTCCCGGGTTTCTCAGCCGCAGCCTCCGTCCGGCTGCCGTCTGCACCAGCCTCCGCTTCTTCCATGGATGCCACCCAGTCCTTGTATAAAATTTTACGGGAGGCGCATTTTTTCTCGTACTGCCTGTCCAGACCGTATGCCATCCCCTGTTTCAGAAAGCTTTTGATACCCAAATTTGTAATTCCTTCCCGGTTGTTAAAAAATCTTTTTGACACTTGCCGCCATATCCGCTGCCATACGCTCCGGCACAGGCACCACCTTTAATCTGGCAAAGAGCTCATTTTCCGCTTTTCTGTCCAAATCCGCCACTTTGATATAAAGGTTGGGGTCGGTTGTGGAAAAAATACAGGTTGCCGAAGGTCTTGCTACCTTGCCGTTTGTGTAAAAAATCTTCTTATCCTGTGTGGGCACGGGAACACCGTTAAATAAAAGCTCCTCCACCGTCACCACGCAGGAAGTCATGGCAGGGTCAATTCGCAAAATCTGCACATTTCCGTCCACAGAAAGGGTCACTTCCACATCCTGTTCCCCTACATAGGCATCCTTTACAAAGTAAGAATTCTCTTCGGAAAAGCCCTTGCCGTCGTCTTCATAGACCTGCACCCGGCATATGCCCGCCATATCCTGCATACGGTCAATCATCTTTCCGGGTTCAAGCACCCGGTTTCCGATTAAATCCCGCATCTGCGCCATGGATTTGTGCTGGCCGGTGACAAATTCCTGAAATCCTCTTTCCTGCTCCCGGAAATTCTCCGCCTCCTCCTCGGTAATTTCCAGTTTTTTCATTATTAAATCCAAATTTAATTTATTTCTTTTCTCATTTTCCAGAAGATAACAGTACACCGCCCGGAACGCTAACTCCCTCGGGGCCACTTCCTTGCCGAAGGTCCATTCGTAATCGATGATGGACCACTTGTCGCCATCCACCATGATATTACTGAAAATCATATCAAAGTCCGCCGCGGGATAGGTGGGATTGTATCCCGTTCTTTCCACGTATTCGCAGAACAGCTTATGGAAGCCCTCACAATCGTCCTTCTCCAGACATTCGTCCAAAAGCTCGGAAAGCAGTCTGCCGGGCAGGAATTCAAAGCTGTCCCATACTTTTCCGTCCTCTTCCATAAGAGTGCAGGCGTTCACGGAAATATTGCCGCCCTCATACCTTGCAAGCAGGGACCGGTAAGCATCCTCCATACTGCGGATATGCTCCTCCGCCTCTTTGCATAACGGGTGTTTTTCCACATGGGCCTTTCCCTCCGCATCCCGGCAGATATCCGTACGGATACAGTATTCCTTTGCTCTGTCGTTGGAAAAGCGGGAGTATTTCACATCGAAGCCGTCCCCGATAATCACTACATAAGAATTGCTGAACACAGAAAACAGCTTGTCCTCCACAATGCCGTCAAACGCATTCTTTTCATCGAACAGAAGCATTCTGTCCCTGTCAAAATTACGCATGTTATTTGATAATTCTCCCTTGCCGGGCAGATATTCGTCCGAATACAGGGTGGTCATGAATTTGTAATCCGGGTACGGATAATAAAAATGATATTTTCCTACGCCGCAGGATGCCAGAATTTTTTCCAGACCTTTTCTTGAAAAGGTACGTACCCCGCCGCCCGCTTCGTAATTCTCAATTCCGGAAAAATAAGTGCCGAGATGGTCTTCCTTGCAGCCCGCAAAATATTTCAGTCCGTATTTGTTTTCAATGGCAATGACAATCCTGCCGCCGGGAGCCAGGTGCTTTTTAATCATATTCAAAAAATCTTCAAAGGGCGTTTTACTTCCCATGTAGCTCTGCCCGTACTCAAACACGCCGATCAGAAAAATATAATCGAAATTGTCCGGCAAATCCGGTTCAATGTCCTTGAAATTGCCCACATGGATAGTCACATTTTCACATTCCGCATGGCGGTAGGCATTTATCATGCTCCGCTTTTTGGAAAGGTCCACACAGGTCACCTCCCCCGCTTTCCGGGAAAGAGCGCCCGTAATGGCGCCGCAGCCGCTTCCCACCTCCAGCACCTTTTCCGTGTGCTTCATGGGAATCCAGTCCACAATGTTTTCCCTGAGAGGGGATAAATGATACAGAATGGGCCAGCTTTTCTTTTCTTCGATAATCTGCCGGTACTCCACCTGTGCATAATCCTTCACGATGGAAAGAAGCTCATCCTCCACCTTGCCGTCGCAGTATAAATCCTCACCGGGATAGTGTGTTAAATCGAGTGTGATTTTTCCAATCTGTTCCGTTACGTTTTCTGCCATTACGCCTCCTGCCGGTAGGGTATCACCTTATCCTTTGCGGCATTCTTCACCTCTACCTTAGAATTCATATCATAAAAGCCCACCGTGTCCTTGTCGGAAACCACGGTTACATTCAAAACATCATACAATCTGTGGTAAACCTGGAATTCGCTGCCCTCATAGCCCGTAACACCTAAGGAAAGCAGATATTCCCCACCCTGCAGACTCATATTCTGCTTAAAAGTCACTTCCTTTACCACGCCCGCTTCCACAGGCTCCAAAAATGCCTTTTCTATCATGCTGTTGGTGCCGGTAATTTCCGTTCCCTTGATATTCTTAAAGGAAAACGCAAAAATCGGAGCAACAATCCGGTCGTGGAA
>Ga0129311_1000843_pt1 | contig 24507 bp, 19 predicted proteins | sample Go1ome_FD_94435 | JGI IMG/M metagenome (GOLD analysis project Ga0129311, IMG submission 94435) | Western lowland gorrila individual fecal microbial communities from Wisconsin, USA - Go1022B metagenome | ecosystem: Host-associated > Mammals > Digestive system > Large intestine > Fecal | place... | reverse complement strand
CCGTACCCCCGGGGCAGCAGGCACCGGGGGTGGGCAATGAGATGGACACCGGACAAATCGAACCGCTCCGCCAGGAGGGCGAGGCCGTTGGTGTGGTCGTTGTGGCCGTGGGAGAGGATGATGTGGGTCAGTTGGCCCAGGTCGATGCCCAGCTTTTCCGCGTTTCGCAGGAAGACGTCAGAATAGCCGGTGTCCAACAGGATGCGCAGGCCGTCCAGTTCCAGGTAATAGCTGGCGGCCGGTTCCCCCAGAAAATAGCGGTCAATGAGGGTGTTGTTGTCCGCCAGCACCCAGAGCTTTCCTGTTTCAGGCATACAGGTCCTCCTCCCGGCAGGTGCAGCCTTCGGTGAGGCCCAGGGCCTCCCCCCGGGTCTCGGGAATGTCGAGGGAGAAACGGACGCCGTCGGAGCGCTGGCACAAAAGCCACAGGGGCGCCGGGGCCCGACGCTCCTCGCAGCCGAAGTCCCCTTCCTCAATGCGCAGGACGCATACATCATGCCCCGGCGCGGCGGCAATGCGAGCCGCCGCCTCCGCTTCCGTCAGCTTCATACCAGATACTCCGGTCCAAAGCTGTGGGGCAGCAGCTCCGGCAGGGTGAAGACCTGCTCCTCTCCGGCACCGTTGAGGCAGATGACCTCCATGTTGGGGGCAAACTCCCGCAGCACCTGGCGGCACACGCCGCAAGGCACGCAGAAATCCTTGCTTCTGCCGGCCACCACGATGCGGACAAAATCCGTGTGCCCTTCGCTGACGGCCTTGGCCACGGCGGTGCGCTCGGCGCAGATGGTGGGGCCGAAGGAGGCGTTTTCGATGTTGCAGCCGGTGAACACGGAGCCGTCGCTGCACTCCAGGGCGGCGCCCACAGGAAAATGGGAATAGGGAATATAGGCCCGGTCCAGCATGTCGACAGCCGCGGCCTTCAGTTCTTCACGGGTCATGGAAATTCCTCCTTAAAAACAGGGATTGAGCAGGGGCGGGCGTTACTGCCAACCCACCTCTCGCTGGGGGCGGACGCTCAGGTCGATGATATCCTTGGCGTCGTAGAATTTCATGTACCGCTCCCGGGCCTTGGCAGAGCGAAGGGTGGTGCCGTCGGGGTGGAGCCGGTCACAGATGACGGCGCTGATGTCGCTTTTGCACTTGGACCAGGAGTCGATGCCCACGGAGCAGAAAATGCGGAAACCCTGCTGCTGCATCCATTGGAAGGCGGGGCCGGTCTGCTGCACATCGTCGCCGTCCAAGCGGCCGCCGAAGGGATAGAACAGCACCTGCGTTTCCCCTACCAGAGAACCCACCTCATCGAACCACTTCTGCATATCGGCGGTGACGGTCTCATAGGTGCGGGTGTTGAGGCTGATATGGCCCCAGGTGTGGCTGCCGAAGGTCCAGCCGGTGCGTTTGAGCTCGGCGATAATGGGCTTTACGGCTTCAATTTCTTTCTGCCGGTTGGCCTCCCGCTCCGCCGTCCAGTTGTCCTTGTCCGTCTGGGTGCGGTAGCCCAGAATGCCCTCGTAGCCCGTCAGGCTCAGGCAGCCCTTGGCGCCGAAGGGGGAGAAGTCCGGATGCTCCTCCACGAACTTGTCCAGAATGGTGACGGCGTCCAGATCCCGGCTGGTGACTTCCTTGCCGTCCGGGTCCAATCCCCAGGACCAGAGCTTACCGTCCTCGCCCAGAATGAGCTTGTAGGTGAAGCCGTTTTCCAGCATGTATTCGTAGTAGTTCACATCGTCGTAGGAGAGGATGAGGGGCTTTTTCCCCTCGGGTAAGTACAAGGTGTTCTTCACCATCCGGACTTGGCCGTCTTCTCCGGTCTGCTCGCTCCAGCAGTCGTTGATGTCCACCAGAATGTAGCCCTTTTCGTAGACGCTCTCCAGAATTTTCAGGTACTCCCCGGCGGTGACCATCCAGTCGTCGATGCCGTCGGACTTGTAGTCCCCGTCGAAGGCCAGCTCCGGATAGGCCACCACTGGATGAAAGAACAGATGCTCCACCACGCCGTCATATGCGGCGTAGGTCACGCCGTCCCGGCTGCCGCCCTCCGGCATGACAGTGGGGTCCAGGATGGTATAGGGCTCCGGCTGGGCAGGCGTTTCCTGAGGTACTTCCGCGGAGGGCTGCTCCTCCTGGGTGGAAGGTTCCTCCGGCTGGGAAGGACCGCTGGAGCCGGGGGCTGGGGCGGAGCCGCAGGCGGACAAAGAAAACAGCAGCAGAGCTGCCAGAAACACACAAAAAAATCGGCGCATGGTACAGGTCCTTTCTGTATAGCTTTTGATGCAATCAGTATATCAGCTTTTCCGACGAAAAAGAACAACAAAAAGATGACAAAAACGCGGACGGAAGACCGTCCGCGTTTTGCCTACCGCTTGTCGCCGGGCTTGCAGAGAAGCGCCATGACCACGCCGAACACCATGGCCGCCGTAATGCCGCCTGCCGCGGCGGTGAGACCGCCGGTGAACACCCCCAGCCAACCCTGCTCCGCCACGGCTTTGCGGACGCCCTTGGCCAGCAGGTGTCCGAAGCCCGTGAGGGGTACCGAGGCCCCGGCACCGCCCCACTGGGCGATGGGCTCATACAACCCCAGGGCGCTGAGTACCACGCCGGCTACCACATAGCCTGTCAGGATGCGGGCGGGAGTCAGCTGGGTCTTGTCGATGAGGAGCTGGCCAATGGCGCAGAGGATGCCGCCGCAGAGAAACGCGTTGAGATAATCCATAGGGAACGCCTCCATCATATGGGATGTGGTTGCCATGGTAGTGTTCCCCAAAAGGGCCGGAAGCATACGGAAAAGCGGCTGGCTCCGGCCAGCCGCTTTCCTTTAAAAGGAGAGTTGATAAAAAAGCTGATTGTTTAGTTGACATCGTCCTGGAGCGCGTCGTAGCCCTGCTCACCGGTACGGACCTTGACAACGTTCTCCACGTTGTAGATGAAGATCTTGCCGTCGCCGAAGTTGCCGGTGTAGAGGACCTTGCGGGCGGTGTTCACCACCAGGTCCACCGGCAGCTTGCTGACCACGATGGACACTTGGATGCTGGGCAGCATGGTGGCTTCCACCTTGGCGCCGCGGAAGTAGCCTTCGGTCTTGCCCCGCTGCTCGCCGCAGCCCATGACGTTGACAGCCGTCATGCCGGTGATGCCGATGTCGAACATGGCACGTTTCAAAGCGTCGAAGCGCTCCATCTTGCAGAGGATATCGACCTTGGTCATCTTCACGCCGCCGGCAGGAGCCGCAGCCGCCGGAGGCGTGACCACCTCCACGGGGACCGCCTTCTGGATGGAGACATCGCCGGAGGCAACAGGCAGGCCGTCGGGGGTGTCGTCATAGGTGAAGGCAAAGCCGCCATAAGCGGAGGGCAGGCCGTGCTCGGTGATGTCCAGGCCCTTCAGCTCCTCCTCAGCGGAGACACGCAGGCCGATGGTGTGCTTGAGGATCTGGAAGACAATGGTGATCATGACAGCGGCCCAAAGAGCAGTGGCGAGGACGCCCAGGCACTGGATGGCGAAGAAGTGGAAACCGCCGCCGTAGAACACGCCGCCGTCCACGGCGAACAGGCCCGTGAGGATGGTGCCGGCGGCGCCGCAGACACCGTGAACGGAGATAGCGCCCACGGGGTCATCGATCTTTACCACGGCGTCGAAGAAGTTGACGGAGATGGGGAGCAGCACGCCGGCCACGATGCCGATGATGGCGGCGCCGGCAGGAGAGACGACATCGCACCCGGCGGTGATGGCCACCAGGCCGGCCAGGGCGGAGTTGAGGGTCATGCCCACATCCGGCTTCTTGTAGCGCAGCCAAGTGTAGATCATGGTGACACAGGAGGCCACGGCGGCGGCCATGTTGGTGTTCACGAAGATGAGGCCGGCGGAGACCAATACGTCATCGCCCTCCATGCTGACGGTGGAGCAGCCGTTGAAGCCGAACCAGCAGAACCACAGGATAAACACGCCCAGGGCGCCTAGGGACAGGTTGTGGCCGATGATGGCCCGGGGCTTGCCGTCCTTGTCGTACTTGCCGATGCGGGGACCCAGGATGGCGGCGCCGATGCAGGCGCACACACCGCCCACCATGTGGACCGCCGTGGAACCGGCGAAATCATGGAAGCCCAACTGGCTCAGCCAGCCGCCGCCCCAGATCCAGTGGCCGGAGACGGGATAGATGAACGCGGAGATGCAGAAGGAGTAAATGCAGTAGGAGATGAACTTGGTGCGCTCCGCCATGGAACCGGAGACGATGGTGGCGGAGGTGGCGCAGAAGACTGTCTGGAAAATGAGGAAAGCGAACAGGGGAACGCCCGCGGGGAGAATGGCGGAGTAGTCGCCCCGGACCATGGGGTCAAGGCCGCCGATGATGGCACCCGCGCCGCCGAACATGAGGCCGAAGCCCAGCAGCCAGTAAGTAGGTGTGCCGATGCAGAAGTCCATCAGGTTTTTCATAAGGATGTTGCCGGTGTTTTTGGCCCGGGTGAAGCCTGCCTCGCACATGGCAAAGCCCGCCTGCATGAAGAAGACCAGGGCCGCGCCCAAAAGGACCCAAATAGTGTTGACCGATGAATACATAGAATTCCCTCCCAAAACGAAAAGCAAGGACGCCTGAGACAGTTCTCAGACGTCCTTGCCTTTGAATGGTATGACTTTACCACGAAGACGAATGTTCGTCAATTGGCGAAAGTCCTAAGGAAATTGATGGTTTCGTCAAAAAATTTTTAATTTTTTATATACTTCCTACAAGGTTCGTGTAGCCGATCAGGTAGGTATCCACCTGCGCGGCGGCAGCCCGGCCCTCGGCGATGGCCCATACCACCAGGGATTGGCCCCGGCGCATATCACCGGCGGCAAAGACCTTTTCCACGTTGGTGGCAAAGCTGCCCTCCGCCGTGCGGACGGTTTTCTCCGCCTCCACGCCGAAAGCGGCGTATACATCCTCCCGGCAGCCGGCAAAGCCGGTGGCGCCGATGAGCAGCTCGCAGGGCAGCGTGTCGCCCTCGGTGGTGACCACGCCGGTGAGGGCACCGTCCTCTCCGTGGACCAACTCCTTCACCTGGACGCCGAAGCGGCGGGGGTCGTGTCCGGTGACGGCCACAGCCTCCTCGTGGGCGTAGTCCATGGGCAGTTGGCCGTCCTTCAGATAGTCCTTCTCCGGGCGGCGGACCAGCTGGGTCACGGAGGCACAGCCCTCCCGCAATGCGGTGGCCACGCAGTCGCTGGCGGTGTCGCCGGTGCCGATGATGACCACGTGGCGGCCCTCGGCGGAGGGGGCGGCGGTCTCGGCTTTTGTGAAGATGTGCCGTTCCACGGCGGCCTTCAGATACTCCGTGCCGTAGAATACACCGGCGACGCCCTCTGTGTCCAGCCCCAGTGGACGGGGCTTTCCGGCACCGCAGCAGAGGATGACGGCGTCATACTCCGCCATCAGCCGTTGTGCCGTTTTGGGAGCTGCGGCGTCCACGCCGCAGACGAAGCTGACGCCTTCGTCGGTCATCAGGTCGATACGGCGCTTCACCACGGACTTGGGCAGCTTCATGTTGGGGATGCCGTAGGTCAAAAGGCCGCCGGGATGTTCTTCCTTTTCCACCACGGTGACGGAGTGGCCCCGGCGGTTCAGCTGGTCGGCGGCCGCCAGGCCCGCCGGGCCGGAGCCCACCACGCAGACCTTTTTGCCGGACCACTGGGGAGGACGGCGGCGCTTCATGTGGCCACTTGCAAAGGCGTCCTCAATGACGCACAGCTCATTGTCCCGGATGGTGATGGAGCTGCCGTAAATGCCGCAGATACAGGCCTGCTCGCAGGGGGCGGGGCAGACCCGGCCGGTGAACTCGGGGAAGTTGTTGGTCTTCAGCAGGCGGCTCAGGGCGTGGGAGCGGTTGCCGCTCATGATCATGTCGTTCCACTCTGGGATCAGGTTGTGGAGCGGGCAACCGAAGGTCTTGTCCTCATAGATCATGCCTGTCTGGCAGAAGGGGACACCGCAGTTCATGCAGCGGCTGCCCTGCTGTTCCCGGACAGTGTCGGGGAGGGCAATGTGAAATTCCTCCCAGTCGCGGACCCGCTGGGCGGGGGCACGGGTGGGGTCGTCTTTTCTGATGTACTCTAAAAATCCGGTAGGCTTTCCCATAATGTTTGCCCTCCTTTCTCATTGTTTGGTGTTGGCGTAAAACGCCTCGATCTCGGCCTGCTCCCGGCTCATGCCCTTCTCCTCGTACTGGGCGATGGAGCGGAGCATCCGGTCATAATCCCTGGGCATGACCTTCTTGAAGCAGGGAATATAGGAGTGGAAGGCCGCCAGGATCTGCTTGCCTCTGGGGGAGCCGGTGGCGGCCACGTGCTCTTCAATGAGGGCGCGCAGCTCCTGAATGTCGTGGGACTCCGTCAGGGTGTCGATGAGCACCTGCTCCTTGTTCAGACGCATGTACAGGTCGTGCTTTTCGTCCAGCACATAGGCGATGCCGCCGGACATACCGGCCGCGAAGTTTTTGCCGGTGGGGCCCAGAATGACGCAGCGGCCGCCGGTCATATACTCGCAGCCGTGGTCGCCCACGCCCTCCACCACCGCCACGGCGCCGGAGTTGCGGACACAGAACCGCTCGCCAGCCACGCCGTTGATGAAGGCCCGGCCGCTGGTGGCGCCGTACAGGGCCACGTTGCCCACGATGATGTTCTCACCGGGGTCAAAGGGGCTGTTTTTCGGGGGATAGAGGATGAGCTTGCCGCCGGAGAGGCCTTTGCCGAAGCCGTCGTTGCAGTCGCCCTCCAGAGCCAGGGTAAGGCCCTTGGGGATGAACGCGCCGAAGGACTGGCCGCCGCCTCCGTGGCAGGTGATGACATAGCTGTCATCCGGCAGGGAGCCGCCGCACAGGCGGGTGATCTCGGAGCCGAACAATGTGCCGAAGGAGCGGTCCGTGGAGGAGACCTGCAGGTCCAGCTTGCCGGACTTTTTGCCTTTGAGGCTTCGGCCCAGCTTTTCCAGCAGCACGCTCATGTCCACGGTCTTTTCCAGGTGGAAATCATAGACGGCGCTGGGGTCGAAATGGGGCACATGGTCGCCGTAAGGGTTTTGCAGCAGGCCGCTGAGGTCCACGGTCTCCGCCCGGTGGGTCACCAGCTTTTCCCGGACCCGCAGCAGATCGCTGCGGCCCACCAGCTCATCCACGGTGCGGATGCCCAGGCGGGCCATATACTCCCGCAGCTCCTGGGCCACGAATTCCATGAAGTTGACGATGTATTCCGGCTTGCCGGCAAAGCGTTTGCGCAGTTGGGGGTTCTGGGTGGCGATGCCGGCGGGGCAGGTGTCCAGATTGCACACCCGCATCATGCAGCAGCCCATGGCAACCAGGGGCGCCGTGGCGAAGCCAAACTCCTCGGCACCCAGCATACAGGCGATGGCCACGTCCCGGCCGGTCATGAGCTTGCCGTCGGTCTCGATGACCACCTGGCGGCGCAGACCGTTTTGGATGAGGGCCTGATGGGCCTCCGCCACGCCCAGCTCCCAGGGCAGGCCGGCACCCAGAATGGAGTTTTTGGGCGCGGCGCCGGTGCCGCCGTCGTGGCCGGAAATGAGGACCACCTGGGCGCCGGCCTTGGCAACGCCGGCGGCGATGGTGCCCACGCCTGCCTCACTCACCAGCTTTACGCTGATGCGGGCGTAGCGGTTGGCGTTTTTCAGGTCGTAGATCAGCTGGGCCAGGTCCTCAATGGAGTAGATATCATGGTGGGGCGGGGGAGAAATGAGGGTCACGCCGGGGGTGGAGCACCGGGTCTTGGCGATCCAGGGGTACACCTTTTTGCCGGGCAGGTGGCCGCCCTCGCCGGGCTTGGCGCCCTGGGCCATTTTGATCTGGATCTCCTGGGCACTGCACAGGTATTCGCTGGTGACGCCGAAGCGGCCGGAGGCCACCTGCTTGATGGCGGAGCAGCGCTCGTCATGGAGCCGCTCCCGGGCCTCGCCGCCCTCGCCGGAGTTGGATTTGCCGCCGATGCGGTTCATGGCGATGGCCATGCACTCGTGAGCCTCCTGAGAGATGGAGCCATAGCTCATGGCGCCGGTCTTGAAGCGCTTGACGATGGAGCTCACCGGCTCCACCTCGTCGATGGGGATGCCGCCGTTCTCGTCGAAGCGGAAGTCCAACAGACCCCGCAGAGTATGGGGCTTGTCGGCGAAGTCCACCAGGGCGGTGTATTCCTTGAAGGCGGCGTAATTGCCCTCCCGGGCCGCCTTTTGCAGCAGCAGAATGGTCCGGGGATTGTACATGTGGTCCTCTTTATCGGGACCGGAGCGCAGCTTGTAGGTGCCGGTGGAGTCCAGGGTGGTGTCATAGCCCAGGCCCAGGGGGTCGAAGGCCTGGTTGTGGTTCCACTCCACGCCCTCTCCGATCTCCTCCAGTCCCACGCCGCCCACGCGGCTGATGGTGTTGGTGAAGTATTTGTCCACCACTTCCTTATTGATGCCCACGCACTCGAAAATCTGGGCGGACTGGTAGGACTGGATGGTGGAGATGCCCATTTTGGAGGCGATCTTCACGATGCCGTGGAGGATGGCGCTGTTGTAGTCATCCACAGCAGCGGAGGGGTCCTTGTCCAGAAGACCCACGGTGATGAGCTCCTCCACGCACTCCTGGGCCAGGTACGGGTTGATGGCCTGGGCGCCGTAGCCCAGCAGCGTTGCAAAGTGGTGCACATCCCGGGGCTCCGCACTCTCCAGGATCATGGACACGGCGGTGCGCTTTTTCGTGCGGACCAGGTACTGCTCCAGAGCGGACACCGCCAGCAAGGAGGGAATGGCCACGTGGTTTTCATCCACGCCCCGGTCCGACAGGATCAGGATGTTGGCGCCGTCCTTATAGGCCCGGTCCACGTTGACGAACAGCCGGTCGATGGCGTGCTCCAGGGGCATGGATTTGTAGTACAGCAGGGAGATGGTCTCCACCTTGAAGCCAGGCTGGTCCATGTAGCGGATCTTCATCAGGTCCACGGAGGTGAGAATGGGGTTGTGGATCTGCAAAACGGTGCAGTTTTCCGCCTTTTCCTGCAAGAGATTACCGCCGGCGCCCACATAGACGGTGGTGTCGGTGACGATCTCCTCCCGGATGGAGTCCATGGGGGGATTGGTCACCTGGGCAAAGAGCTGCTTGAAGTAGTTGAACAGGGGCTGGTGCTTTTCACTGAGCACCGCCAGGGGGGTGTCCACACCCATGGCGGAGGCGGGCTCCACGCCGTCCCGGGCCATGGGGAGGATGGAATCCTTCACTTCCTCATACGTGTAGCCAAAGGCCTTGTACAGCCGGTCCCGCTTGTCCTGGGTGTGCTTTTCCACCCGCTTGTTGGGGATGTTCAGGTCCTTCAGGTACACCAGATGCTGGTCCAGCCACTCACCGTAGGGCTGCTGGCGGGCATAGTGCTTTTTCAGCGTCTCGTCATCCACCAACTGCTGCTTCAGCGTGTCCACCAGCAGCATTTTGCCGGGCTGGAGGCGGGACTTTTTCACGATCTTCTCCGGGGGAATGTCCAGCACGCCCACCTCGGAGGAGAGGATCAGGTAATCATCGTTGGTCAAATACCACCGGCAGGGGCGCAGGCCGTTGCGGTCCAGCACGGCGCCCATGGTGTCACCGTCGGAGAACACGATGGCGGCGGGGCCGTCCCAGGGCTCCATCATGGTGGCATAGTAGTGGTAGAAATCCCGCTTTTCCCGGCTCATTTTTTTGTCGTTGGCCCAGGGCTCCGGGATGCACATCATCACGGCCTGCGGCAGGGGAATGCCGTTCATCATCAAAAATTCCAGGGTGTTGTCCAGCATGGCGGAGTCGGAGCCGCTCTGATCCACCACCGGCAGCACCTTGTCCATGTCGGCCTCCATGACGGCGGAGGACATGGCCTCCTCCCGGGCCAGCATACGGTCCACGTTGCCGCGGATGGTGTTGATCTCGCCGTTGTGGAGAATGTAGCGGTTGGGGTGCGCCCGCTCCCAGCTGGGGGTGGTGTTGGTGGAGAAGCGGGAGTGGACCAGAGCAATGGCGCTTTGGCAGTCGGGGTCCTGGAGGTCAGCGTAGAATTTGCGCAGCTGACCCACCAGGAACATGCCCTTGTAGACGATGGTCCGGCTGGAGAAGGAGGCTATATAGGTGTTGACGTTGGACTGCTCGAATACCCGGCGGACCACATAGAGCTTGCGGTCAAAGGCCAGACCCTGCTTGCAGCGGTCAGGCCGCTTCACGAAGCACTGGCAGATAGTGGGCATACAGGCCCGTGCCTTTTCGCCCAGCACCTCCGGGTGGGTGGGCACATCCCGCCAGCCCAGGAAGGTCATGCCCTCCTTGGCCACGATGATCTCCAGCATCTTCTTGGCCTGGGCCCGCTTCAGGGGGTCGGTTGGGAAAAAGAACATGCCCACGCCGTAATCCCGCTCGCCGCCCAGGCGGATGCCCTCGGCAGCGGCCGCATTCATCATCAGTTTGTGGGGCACCTGGAGCATGATGCCAACGCCGTCGCCGGTCTCGCCGGCGGCGTCCTTGCCGGCACGGTGCTCCAGCTTTTCCACGATCTTCAGGGCGTCATCCACGGTTTTATAGGTCTTGATGCCCTTCAAGCTCACCACAGCGCCGATGCCGCAGGCATCGTGCTCCAGGGACGGGTCATACAGCAAATGGTTTCTCTGGTCAGGTTCCAGCATTGGAATTCCTCCCATTTCGTTGAGATTTTCGCCAAACAGGCGAAGTCAGTGTGTATAAGAGTCGATGACCATCTGGGCGGTCTCCACCATTTTCAGCCCGGCATCCATGCTGCGCTTTTGCAGAAAACGGTGGGCCTCTGCCTCGGTCATGCGGTTGATGTCCATTAAAAGCTCTTTGGCCCGCTGGATGACCTTCTGCTCATCCTCTTTCCGCTTGGGCGCGGGATGGTGGAGGTGCTTGGCCTCAAATTGCAGCAGGGTATCCAGCGAGGCGTAAAAATCCGAACGGGAAGCGGGGGTGGCCAGCTTATAGAGGTTCTCTCCCTCGCAGTAATCCAGATTGATAGCGGAGGAGACCACCAGCAGCGCGGCGGTGCCCCGGAGACTGACGGCCAGGTCATTGGCGGTCATGTCCCGCAGCTTGAAGCCGCACACCACCACGCCGCTGCCCATTTTGCGGACAAGCCGGATGGTCTCGGCACCGGAAAAGCAGCAGCCGGCAGGTGAAAAGCCGTTGGATTCCAACAGACGCAGAATGCGGCGCTGCGCCTCCTCGTTGGCAAAAGCCACCACGATCCTGTCCATGGAATCACCTCTCATCACTTGGTTTCAAAAACTTGCAGATCAGTATGCTACCAGATATTTCCGCAGCTCCCACTGGGAGACCTGGGTCCGGTACTCCTCCCATTCCCGCAGCTTGCCGGTGACGTACTGGGCGGTGACATGGGGACCCAGGGCGTCGGTGATGACACTGTCCGCCTCCAGGGCGTGGATGGCGGCCTCCAGTGTGCCGGGCAGCTCGGCGATGCCCTGGGCCTTCAAAGCGGCGGGGGACATCTCGTTGAGGTTTTCCACGATCTCATCCGGCGGCGTCAGACCCTTTTCGATGCCATCCAGGCCGGCGGCCAGGCAGGCGGCCAGCGCCAGGTAGGGGTTGCAGGAGGGGTCGGGGCTGCGCAGTTCCACACGGGTGGCTTGGTCCCGGGGCGTGGGGATGCGGACCAGTGCGGAGCGGTTGCCGGTGGACCAGGCCAGGTAGCAGGGCGCCTCGTAGCCGGGGACCAGGCGCTTGTAAGAGTTGACCAGGGGATTGGTGACGGCGCAGAAGCCCTGGACATGGGCCAGCAGGCCGGCGATGAACTGATAGGCCAGGGGAGAGAGCTTCCGGGGGTCGGCATCATCGAAAAAGACGTTTTTTCCATCCTTAAACAAGGACATGTTCACATGCATCCCGCTGCCGGCCTCGCCGTAAACGGGCTTCGGCATGAAGGTGGCGTGGAGACCGTTTTTCTGGGCCAGAGTCTTCACCGCCAGCTTGAAGGTCATGATGTTGTCGGCGGCGGCCAGGGCGTCGGCGTATTTGAAGTCGATCTCATGTTGACCGGCGGCTACCTCGTGGTGGCTGGCCTCGATCTCAAAGCCCATATCCTCCAGACACAGGCAGATCTCCCGGCGGGTGCTCTCGCCGTGGTCCAGGGGGCCCAGGTCAAAATAGCCGGCCTGGTCGGAGGTCTTGGTGGTGGGGTTGCCGTCCTCGTCTGTCTGGAACAGGAAAAACTCCAACTCCGGGCCTACATTGAAGGTGTAGCCCAGACGCTCCGCCCGCTGGATCACCTGCTTCAGCACGCCCCGGGGGTCGCCTACGAAGGGGGTGCCGTCGGGGTTGTGGACATCGCAGATGAGGCGGGCTACCTTGCCGTACTGGGGCCGCCAGGGGAGAATGGCGAAGGTGTCCAGGTCCGGCCACAGGTATTGGTCGGATTCCTCAATGCGGACAAAGCCCTCGATGGAGCTGCCGTCCAGCATGATCTGGTTGTTCACGGCCCGCTCCACCTGAGAGGCCGTGATGGCGACGTTTTTCATCTGCCCAAAAATATCGGTGAACTGCATGCGGATGAACTGGATATCTTCCTCTTCCACTAGGCGGATGATATCTTCCTTGCTGTATTTGCCCATGGCGTACAGTCTCCTTTCAGTGACTGAATTTATTAATTTAAAGTGGTAGAAATCGGATATACGAAAAAAGAGCAGGATATAGCCCCAGAGGGGGCGCCCTTGCTCTCTCTTGCGGAAATTATACCGTTGAAAAACCCGCACTGTCAACGTTTTTGACGCGGACAGTGCGGGTTTGCGTCAGATTTCAGAGAGTATTCTAAAAGCAGGAGCACTGGAAAAAAATCATTTGTGCATTTTCCATACGGCAAACACCTGTGTTTCTTTGGAGAACAATCAGACCTCGGCGGAGAGACAGACGGCGTGGCAGATACCGGGGACGGACTCCCCCTGGAAGGAGGTGGTGGGGGAGAGCAGGGCTCCGGTGGGCGCGAAGAGCACCCGCCGCCATTTCCCCGCCCGCAGGCCCGGCAGCACATAGCCGTTCAGCACGGCGGCGGAGCAGCCGCAGCCGGAAGCGCCGGCGTGCATGTCCTGTGCCTCCCGGTCATACAGCAGCAGTCCGCAGTCCTGATAGCGGTCGCCCAGATCGACGCCGTCCCGCTGAAAAAAGTCACGCACGATGTCGTGCCCCAGCTCCCCCAGGTCGCCGGTGAGGATGAGGCTGTAATCCTTCGGCCCGGTCTCCGTGTCCCGGAAAAAGGCGGACAGGGTGTCGTAGGCGGCAGGAGCCATGGCGGCGCCCATGTTGTTGGCGTCGGTGATGCCCTTGTCCACGATGCGGCCGCAGATGACATGGGTCACGTAGGGACCCTGGCCCTTCTCCTCCAGAATGGTGCAGCCGGCGGCGGTGGCCGTCCACTGGGCGGTGGGGGTCCGCTGGCTGCCGTAGGGTACCGGCATGCGGTACTGCCGCTCAGCGGTGCAGAAGTGGGAGGAGGTCATGGCTGCCGCCCGGCGGGCAAAGCCGCCGTCAATGAGCAGTGACGCCAGGGCCAGGGATTCCCCCATGGTGGAGCAGGCACCGTACAGCCCGTAGAAGGGAATGCCGAAGTCCCGCAGGCCGAAGGCGGAGCCCACGCATTGGTTCAGAAGGTCTCCCGCCAGGATATAGTCCAGGTCCCCGGCCTTGAGGCCCGCCTTGTCCAGGGCACGGCTCAGGGCCCGTTTCTGCATGGCGGACTCCGCCTTTTCCCAGGTCGCCTCTCCGAAAAAGGAGTCCTCGCCCAGTTCGTCAAAGCAGCTGCCAAGGGGGCCCTGCCCTTCAAATTTCCCGCCGATGCAGGCGCAGGAGCGGACGGAGGGGGGAACGGACAGGGCCACGGTCCGGCGGCCCACGCGTTTCAAATTCATATTGCCACCTCACAAAGGGATTTTCCGTAGGTTGCCCCAAAGGCGGGAAAACTATGACAGGACGGCGGGATAAAAAATCGTGCTGCGGAAAGGGAGGAAAACCGCTGTACAACCACAATTTGCCGTGGTATAATCCAAAACTAATGGAAAAATTCGTATCTATATGAAAGAGGTGTGTTTCATGAGCGAGGAGATGCGTTCCTTCGGCTATCTCTGCCCGGAGTGCGGCAAGACTGTCCTGGCTGCCCGCTCTGTGTTTGCCCTGGAGGCGTCCAACGCGGAAGTGGAGTGCGAGTGCGGCAAATCCGCCCTGCGGGTGACCTTTGACGGCGCGAAATATCATGTCTATGTACCCTGCGGCATCTGTGGGGAGACCCACGAGGCCGTTGTTCCGCCGGAGCGGATGCTTACGGGCGCCACGGCTTTGGGCTGTGCCAAGACAAAGCAGTTTTGCTGCTTTGTGGGACCGGAGGGCATCGTGGAGAAAAATCTGCGGGAGCTGGCCATCCTGGCGGAAAAGGAAAAGCAGCAAAAGGAGAGCGAGGGTCCGGAGACCTTCGTGGACAATGTCATCATGTACGAGGTCCTCTCGGAACTGAAGGATATTGCCGCCCGGGACCACGGCATCACCTGCGCCTGCGGCAGCAGCCGCTACGGCATGGAGATCCGCCGCAGTTCCGTGGACCTGGTGTGCCGGGACTGCGGCGCCAAGCTGCGCATCCCCGCCGCCACGGACCGGGACCTGGATGACCTTTGCTGCCACATGAAGCTGGTCATCCCGGGGAAGGGCGTGTAAATGCTTCTTTGCTTTGGTGTGTTTTTGGCGGGAGTGATGGCTTGCCTGATCCTGGGCCGCAGTCTTATTTGGGCGCTGCTGCTGGGGCTGGCACTGTTCTCCCTTCTGGGACTGAAAAAGGGTTTCACGCCCCGGCAGCTGGCCGCTATGGCCTGGCATCAGGGCCGGGACTCCCTGATCGTGGTGCCGGTGTTTTTGCTCATCGGCATGGTGACCGCCCTGTGGCGTGCCTCCGGCACCATCTCCTTTTTCCTGTACTACGGGTTGGAAGGCCTTCGGCCCGCCAGCTTCCTTTTGGTGGCGTTTTTGCTGTCAGCGGTGCTGTCCTTTGCCCTGGGCACCTGCTATGGCGTCACCGGCACCGCCGGCGTGGTGCTCATCACCCTGGCCCGGTCCGGCGGCGTGGACCTGGCCGTCACCGCCGGCGCCATTTTGTCCGGCGCCTACTTCGGGGACCGCTGTTCCCCTATGTCCTCCTGCGCCACGCTGGTGGCGGCCTGCACGGGGACAGAGCTTTACAAAAACGTCCGGGAGATGCTGAAGACAGCCCTGCTGCCCACGCTTTTGACCGTACTGGTGTTCGGCGTGCTGTCCCGGCTGAATCCCATCCAGCGGATGGACAGTGCCGTGCTGTCCGCCCTGCGGGAAAACTTTGACCTCCACTGGACAGTGCTGCTGCCGGCGGTATTGATGCTGGTGCTGCCCCTTGCCAGGGTCCCGGTGAAGTGGGCCATGGCCGCCAGCACTGCCATGGCCTTCGCACTGACGGTGGCGCTCCAGGGGCTGCCTGTGGCGGAGGCGCTGCGGACGGCTATCCTGGGGTATGTGCCCCGGCAGGCGGAGCTGGCTGGCATTCTCTCCGGCGGGGGTCTGGTGTCCATGGCGACCTCCGGCGCGGTGGTGTTCATCACCAGCCTGTACGCCGGTATTCTGGAGGGAATCGACGCGCTGGGCCCCGCCAAAGACTGGGTGGAGCGGCTGTCCCGCCGGGTGGGCTTGTTTCCCGCCGCGGTGCTGGTGAGCACGGCGGCGGTGTCCGTATTCTGTAACCAAGCGGTCATGGTCATGATCGACGCCCAGCTGCTGGCCGACAGCTATGAGGCCCGGGGCGCCTCCCGGACGGAACTGGCCATGGACATCGCCAATTCCGGTGTCACCATCGCGGGGCTGGTGCCCTGGAGCATTGCCATCACGGTGCCGCTGTCCATGCTGGCCGTGGGAACGGAGGCGATTCCCTGGTGTGTTTTGCTGTATATGATCCCTCTGTGCTATTCCTTTACCAAGCGCTTTTACCGGGCGGGCCAGAACCTGCCGGGAAAAACGGAAAGGACTTGATCGATCGTGATATCCCTGCTGGCAAGGCTGTTCATCAAACAAAGCAGCGATGAACAGGCGGTGCGGAAGGCCTACGGTATCCTCTGCGGCGCCGTGGGCGTTGGTTTCAATGTTCTGCTGTTCATCGGCAAATTTTTCGCCGGCACTCTGGCCGGCTCCATCGCCATTACCGCTGACGCCTTCAATAACCTCTCTGACGCCGGTTCCTCCTTTGTGACGCTGCTGGGCTTCCAGATGGCGGGCCAGAAGCCGGACTCCGAGCATCCCTTCGGCCATGGCCGCATTGAATACTTGTCCGGCCTGGCGGTGTCCATGCTCATTCTGCTCATGGGCCTGGAGCTGGCCAAATCCTCCCTGCAAAAGATCCTGCACCCGGAGCCTGTGGACTCCAGTCCGGTGGTCATTGCCATTTTGTGCGTGTCCATTGCCGTGAAGCTGTATATGTTCTCCTATAACCGGCGGCTGGGCAGGAAGCTGAATTCCTCCGCCATGGAGGCCACCTCCATGGACTCCCTCAGTGACAGCGCCGCCACGCTGGCGGTGCTTATCGCCACGTTGGTGGGCCATTTCACCGGCCTCATGATCGACGGCTGGTGCGGCATCCTGGTGGCTGCCTTTATCCTCTGGTCCGGCTTCAACGCCGCCAAGGATACCCTGGACCCTCTGCTGGGCACGCCGCCCACCCGGGAGTTTGTCACCCAGATCCGGGACATCGTCATGGCCCACAAGAGCATTCTGGGTATCCACGACCTCATCGTCCACGACTACGGTCCCGGCCGGGTGATGATCTCTGTCCACGCGGAGGTCTCCGCCTCGGAAAACGTGCTGGAGCTCCATGATGAGATCGACAACGTGGAAAAAGAGCTGCGGGAAAAGCTAGGCTGTGCGGCGGTCATCCACATGGACCCCATCGTCACCGATGACGGCATCACGGAGGAGACCCGGCAGCGGGTGGCGGCTCTGGTCCATTGCATCGATGACGAAATCAGCATCCATGATTTCCGCATGGTGGCGGGCCCTACCCACACCAATGTCATCTTCGACGCGGTGGTGCCCTTTAAATTCCGGCTGACGGACGCGGAGGTGCGGGAGAAGATCGAAGCCGCCGTCCGTGCCCTGGACGGCAACTATTACGCCGTGGTGAATGTGGAGCGTCCCTATACATAAGAAAAAAGACCGGGAACGTTTTTCGCGTTCCCGGTTTTTTCTCTATGTATGTTCCTTACAAAATAGCGTCGGCCAGAGCCTCCAGAGCAGGCAGGTCGCTGTCCTTCAGCGCACCCCGGATGGTGACGGTGGGCTCCACCACGGTGATGTTTTTCATCTGGCCCAGGACTTCCCGCATGGTGCGGGCGGCGGTGGGGGCCCAGGAGCCGTTTTCCACCAGGGCCACAGTGCGGTTTTGGTAGTTCTTGCCCTTCAGGTGGTGGAGAAAATCCTCCATGGCGGGCATCACGCCGGCGTTATAGGACGCGGCGGCCAGCACCACCTTGCCATAGCGGAAAGCGTCCTCCAGCGCTTCGGCCATGTCGCACCGGGTGAGGTCGGCCATGGCCACCTTGGGGCAGCCCTTGGCCTTCAGAATCTCCGCCAGCTTGTCCATAGCGGCGGCGGTGTGGCCGTGGATGGAGGCACAGGCGATGAACACGCCCTCGGATTCCACACCGTAGCTGCTCCAGATGTCATACTTGTTCAGATAGTGGCCCAGATCCTCCTTCAGCACAGGACCGTGAAGAGGACAGATGATCTGGATATCCAGCCCGGCGGCCTTTTTCAGCACGGACTGCACCTGGGGGCCGTACTTGCCCACAATATTGAAATAGTAACGGCGGGCCTCGCAGTCCCAGCCCTCGTCGGCGTCCAATGCGCCGAATTTGCCGAAGCCGTCGGCGCTGAACAGCACCTTGTCACACTTGTCATAGGTCATGATGACCTCCGGCCAGTGGACCATGGGGGCTGTGATGAACGTCAGCTCATGACGGCCCAGAGACAGAGTGTCGCCCTCCTTGACGGTGATGGCACGGCTCAGGTCCAGGTCACTGAAATACAGCGGCAGCATCTGCAAGGCCTTGGCGCTGGCCACCAACTGCACACCCGGGTATTTTTCCACCAATGCTTGAATGCTGGCGGCGTGGTCCGGCTCCATGTGCTGCACCACCAAGTAATCCGGCTGCCGGCCTGCCAGGGCCTGCTCCAGATTTACCAGGAACTCGTTGGTTTTGCGCCGGTCCACTGTATCCATGACGGCGACCTTTTCGTCCAGGATGACATAGGAGTTATAAGAAACGCCGTTTGGAACCACATACTGGCTTTCAAACAGGTCCAGCGTTTTGTCATCCACACCGATATAGCGAATATCCTCTGTAACCATATGGACACCTCCGAAACAAATATGATAAAATTTTGTGTGGTAAAATAAAAATGTAACTTTTTGTAGGAACCGTCAAATTGACTTAAAAAAATACATTGCCGACGATTATCCTAACATATCAGGAAACTTTTTTCAAGAGAAAGGACCGAGGTTGGGCAAAACAGCAGCCACGCGGCGGAGAGAAAACGAAGAAAGTGACCTTGAGTTTTCTGAAAAGTTTGATATGATAGGAAAAAAAGACCGTGAGAGGAGGGGGACTCCCATGAAAAAGACGGATTCGGCATATACGGAAAAGCATTTGATGGCTGCGTTTTTCCTGGTTGCGTTGATGGGCTTGCTGTTTTTGGGCTGGAGCTTTTGGAAAAGCGATGCCGGAGATGTCCTGCCGCTGCGCAATACCAGACGGCTGGAGCTCGTCACCTCCTATCAGGACGGCATCCAGATCCAGACAGCCCAGTTGCCGGACAGGACACCGCTGAGCGTGATGTTCAAGACCACCCACACCAAGGTGGAGGTCTACGCGGGGGAGGAACTGGTCTACCGCAGTGGCTGGGAAGAAAAAGCCTTTCCCAAGTCTCCCGGTACGCTTTGGCATATCGTCTCCATTCCGGAGGGACATGCCGGCGGTACGCTGTGTATCTGCATTTATCCCGTCTATACTAATTTTTACGGCAACACTTCAGCACTTTACTGCGGGACTAAAAGCGCCTGCGTGCTGGAACGGCTCACGGACATCCTGCCTATCCTGATTATCAACTGTGTGATCGTGTTTGCCGGCATCCTCAGTATTTTCCTGCATTTTTTCACCGAGAGCCGCCGGGACAAGCATGAGATCGGGAGCTTCTTGTGCCTGGGGCTGTTTGCTCTGACCATCGTGGTGTGGTCGCTGTGCCAGTGCGGCATTTTGCAGTTTGTCATCCCGGACGGCAGGACGCTGTACTTTGTGGACTTTTTCAGTTTTTTCCTGTTTCCTGTGCCGTTTAACCTGTTTATATACACAGTGTGCCGTACCAAGTACCGTCGGGGGTTTGCCGTCTTGGCGGCGGCATATCTTATCAATATGGCAGTGGAAACTACCATTCAGGTGACCGGCTGGCTGGATATCTTCCAGATGATGAGTGTCACCCATGTCCTCATGGCGGTGAATGGCGTGTATGTGTTCTGGGCCATTGACCGGGAGGTCCGCCTGACGGACAACGAGAACGCCAAACGCTTTCGCCTGCCGCTGTATATCGTCATAGGCTTTGGCTTGGCGGAGCTGATTGCCTACTATTTCCGTGGCTTCCGGGATACCTCGATCTTCCTGCCCACCGGCACTATTTTGTTCATCGTCATGCTGGCGTGGATCCAGGTGGCCCAATATTACCGTACCATGCTGGAGGAGCAGAAGCTGGCCTATTTTGAAAAGCTGGCCAACATGGATATCCTGACAGAGGCCCTGAACCGCAACGCCTATGAGGATACCCTCAAGCGCCTGGAGCAGCAGGAACTGGAGGTGAAGGACACCTGCGTGGTGCTGTTCGACATCAATGATATGAAATACATCAACGACAACTTCGGCCATGAGAAGGGAGACGAGGCACTGAAGAGCTGCTACCTCTGTATCCGGCAGTCCTTCGATCCCTCCGGCAAATGCTTCCGCATCGGCGGTGACGAATTCGTCTATATTGCATGCAGCGCCCAAAACCTGGCGGCGGAGAAGCAGCGCTTTGAGGAACTGATCCTGCAGGAGAGCGAAAAGTTCGAGTTCCCCTTCAGTGTGGCCTGCGGCTACGCCAGCTATGACCCGGCCCGGGACCGGACGGTGCGGGATGTGATCCGCCGCAGCGATGAGATGATGTATCAAAACAAGAAAAAAGAACCCCACGGCGCGCTGGCGGCGGAGGATGTCCGGGCTGTGGAAAGCCCGGTTCAGTCATAAAAACCCGGCTCCCGTGCCTGGCACGGGAGCCGGGTTTTTTTCAGGCAGCGGTGCGGCGCAGGGCAGGAGTCCGCTCCAGCGCCCGCAGCAGCAGGGAACCCAGCACATAGCAGGCGACGGCCTCGCCAAGGCCCACGGTGAAGGCGTTGAAGGCGTAGGCGGGCCAGAAGGCGGCACCGTCCAGAGTGGCGAAATAGGCGATCTCCGCGCCCACGATGACAGCGTTGCAGATGACCGGGGGCAAGGGGGCCAGCCAGCGGTTTTTTACCTTGGACGTCCAGATGGCTGCCAGCAGCGTGGCCAGGGTGCCGAAGATCCAATCCAACACGTAGGGAGAACCCAGCAGGTTTGCCAGGAAGCAGCCAACCGCCAGGCCGGGAATGGCCTCCGGGAACAAAAAGGGCAGCACGGTCATGGCCTCGGCCACCCGCAGCTGCACGCCGCCATACTGGGGAATGGGCAAAAACAGCGTCAGGGCGGCGTAAATGCCGGCGATGATGCCGGCTGTGGCCAGCCGGCGGGTGGAAAATCGGGATTTGGACATGAAAAAAGACCTCCTTAAAATAGGGCGGAGGTCTGAACACGCACAGCAAACGACCCGCGAAAGGCGCGGGCGACCTCCATTTTTTTGTTTAGAGAACGGTCAGCGTATGTTGCCGAACGAACGCCGCTAGAGCGGCGCTTGGACAGGGAGATGGCACCTGTCAATTGGGCAGTATACCACAGGGAAAGAGGAAAGGCAAGAAAAAAGTGCGCCGCCGGGAAAAATCCCGGCGGCGTTTCGTTCAGTTTGCGGCCTTTACGATGACCAGCACCAGGCCGCTGTCCCCATCAGCGGTCTCCTGGGCGGTGTAGTCCAGTCCGGATTCGTCCAGCTGGACCAGAAGCGTGTCATATTCCTGGGCGGTGAGGTCAAATTCCGTTTGCCCCTCCGTCTCCCGGTCCGGTGTGCGGCCCGCCAGCAGGTCCAGCTGAAGTCCCTCCGGCGGCAGGGTGACGGTGGCGCAGGGCGACGGCGATCCGCTGTAAGCCGTTGGCGCCAGAGCTTCTTCCGCTGCCTGCCCGGCGGCAGGCTCGGCGGAACCGCCATCCTGGGCTTCCGTGCCGGTGGCGTACTCATAGGGATCGACCGCTTTTTTCTCCTGGGGGGCGGTGTCCTCTGCCGTCGTTCCCGCGCTTTTCAAGGCTCCCTGCTCCAGGGCGGCGGGCGCCTCCTCCGCTGCCGGCGCCTCCGCCGGCTCCTCCACGGCGGCGCTTTCGGCCACGGCGGTGTCCATGGCGGTCAGAGAGGCGGCGGATTCCGTTTTAGCGCTGCCGGAGAGCAGGTCCCGCAGCGGCAGGACCAGCACGGCCACCGCGAAGCAGGCGGCCAGAGGCAGCAGTATTTTCTTCCAGGGGGTGCGGCGGGATGCCTTTGCAGGCGTGCCGCTTTGGCGGACCGCCGTCATGACGGCTTCGGTGAAGCCGGCGGGGACTTCCGTATCCTCCGCATCCGGAAATGATGCCCGGATAGCCAGGGCGTCATCCACATAGGCCCGGCAGGCGGGGCATTTGTCCAGATGGTCCCGGACACGGAGCATTTCCTCCGGAGACAGCTCCCCGTCCACATACAGGTCCAGCAGGGCCGCAAACGCTTTGCAATTTGTCATAGTCAGCCCTTCCTTCCTGCTTTTTTGGACGCAGGAGACGGTGAAAAGTTCCCACTGCCCAGTAAAAAGTTTCGCAGCTGTTTCCGTCCCCGGTTGATGCGGGATTTTACCGTGCCCACATCCACGTCCAGGACCTGAGAGATCTCATCGTAGCTCAGATGATGCATCTCCCGGAGAATGAGCACCTGCCGGTGGTCCGGTGTCAGGGCCCGCAGCCCCGCTTCGATCTGTTCCCGCAGTTCTGCTTGCTCCGCCCGCTCCTGGGGAGAGGGAGCGGGGTCCCGCACTTCCACCCGTGCTTCCTCGTCATTGAGGGACGGGCCGGCGGCGTTTTGGCGGCGGCCCTCCCGCCGCAGCAGGTCCACACAGGCGTTGGAGGCCAGCCGGTACAACCAGGTGGAAAAGCTGGCGTCTCCCCGGAAGAACGGAAGGCCCTGCCAGGCGGACAGGAAGGCCTCCTGGGCGGCCTCCTCGGCGTCCGCCGGATTTTTGCACATCCGGGTAGTGAGGGCCAGCACCCGCTTTTCGTACAGCTTGACCAGCTGCTCAAAGGCGGACTGGTCCCCCTGTCGGGCGGCATCCACCCATTGCTGCTCTTGTTTTTCCATCATGTCAGATCCCTTTTGATCCCTTTCGTCACCTGATATACGTCCTCCAGAGTGTTCATCTGCACGATTTTTTCCTTGTAATAGCCGGAGTGGGGCACACCCTTGAGATACCAGCAGTAGTGCCGCCGCGCCTCCAGCACCGCCACCCGCTCGCCCTTGTACTGGGCGGCCAGCTCAAACTGGCGGACGGCGGTGTCACACCGCTCCGCCAGGGGTGGTGGAGACGGAATGGGCGTTCCCTCCAAGGCGGCTTTGGCTTGCTGGAATAGCCAGGGATTGCCGAAGCAGCCCCGGCCGATCATGGCCATGTCCGCCTTCGTATGCTGTAAAATGCGGACGGCATCCTCCGGCTTCCAGATGTCGCCGTTGGCGATAACAGGGACGGACACCGCTTCCTTGACTGCCCGGATGCAGTTCCAGTCCGCCGTGCCGCCGTACATCTGGGCCCGGGTGCGGCCGTGGACCGCCACGGCGGAAATGCCGGCGGCCTCCAGGATACGGGCAAACTCCACACAGTTGCAGCTGCCCATGTCCCAGCCCCGGCGGAACTTGGCGGTAACAGGGACGGAAACGGCCTTTACCACCGCCTCCACGATGTGCCCGGCCTTGTCAGGGTCCTTCATCAGCGCGGAGCCGTCGCCGTTGTTCACGATTTTTCCCATGGGGCAGCCCATGTTGATGTCGATGATATCGGCGCCGGTCTGCTCCAGGGCGATTTGGGCCGCCTCCGCCATGCACGCGGGGTCGCTGCCGAAGATCTGCACGGCGGCGGGGTGCTCTCCGGGAAACTGGCGGAGGAGGGAGAAGGTCTTTTTATCGTGGTAGCACAGGGCCTTGGAGGAGATCAGCTCCGTGACGGTATAGCCCGCCCCCAGCTCCGAACAGATCTGCCGGAAGGCCGCATCTGTGACGCCGGCCATGGGCGCCAGAGCCAGGCGGGAATCGATTTCCACAGTTCCAATACGCATGGGACAGCCTCTTTCTCAATAAAATCTCAAATTATCATACCATGACGGAACAAAAAAGTCCACTGTCAGCCGCTTCCCGGCGGGCAACGGAAAAGCAGGGTTTCCCAGACTCTTTTCCCGACGGGATTTTTCCAATATACGCTGTAAAATGATGGAAAATCAAAACTTCGGGAGGGACAGGCTGTGGGGCACGGTCAGATCATATTGGGACAGGAGCAGCGGCGACGGCTGCTGGCCATGGGCATCCGCTTTTTCCTGGCGGCGGCCCTGACAGCCAGCGGGACGCCGGGGGGCTATGCCCCCTTCGCCCTGGGCTGTGTGGCGGCGGCTGGCGGAGGACCGCTGGGCGCGGCGGCCCTGGCGGGCACGGGGCTTGGCACGGTGCTGTTCCTGCGCTTTTCCCGGGCGCTGCCCCATATGGCGGCGGCGGTCCTGCTGTTCACCGCGGCCCAGGCCTTCCGGGGCAGCCGCCTTTTGACCAAGCGGCGGACCGTGGCCCTGACGGCGGCGGGCATCTTTTTGGCGGTGGGGAGCATTTACGTCATTCAGTCTCTGTCGCCGCTGGACAACGCGGCCCCCTGCGCCGCGGCGGCGGTGCTGACAGGGCTTTCCGCCTGGTATTTCCATCCCCTGTTGGAGCAGGAACGGGAGCGGCTGGAGCCGGACGGTTTACTGTTTCTGGGTGCCGCGCTGCTGCTGGCCCTGTCGGATGTAACGGTGGGGGAGCTGTCCCTGGGCCGGGCGCTTTTGAGTCTGCTGCTGCTTTACACCGCCTGCCAGCGGGGCGGCACCGCCGGTGCCGCGGCGGGGCTGGGCATCGGCCTCATGACGGATTTCTGCACCGGCTCTGGTGGTGTGCTGTTCGGCGGGGCCTACGGTCTCGGAGGACTGTTGGCTGGACAAAGCGGCGGCCGGCGAAGCCGCGCGGCGCTATGGTATCTTGCGGGGGTATT
>Ga0129311_1000842_pt1 | contig 24507 bp, 23 predicted proteins | sample Go1ome_FD_94435 | JGI IMG/M metagenome (GOLD analysis project Ga0129311, IMG submission 94435) | Western lowland gorrila individual fecal microbial communities from Wisconsin, USA - Go1022B metagenome | ecosystem: Host-associated > Mammals > Digestive system > Large intestine > Fecal | place... | reverse complement strand
TTCGAGGATAGATTTCTTTTCGAAGAAGGAGTGTACTGGACGTACACGACTGATGAGAAAAGGAATATAGACCGAAAAGATTCCCTTAGATGATGCATGTTATTTTTTGAATGTTACTAAATAATACCTATTGTTTGAACCTATCTTTCGATAGTAGCTTCACGATCAGGTCCTAGAGAAATGATCTTGATAGGAACCTTCAGGTAGTTCTCCATGAAACGGATATACTCCTTGAAAGTCTCCGGAAGTTCATCCTCTGTGCGGCAACCGGTGAGATCCTGGTTCCATCCCTTGAACTCCGTGTATACAGGGGTGATTTCGGCCTCCGTATCGAACGGGAACTGGTCGGTCTCCTTGCCGTCAATTATATAAGATGTGCAGACCTTGATGGTTTCGAAAGTATCGAGGCAGTCAGACTTCATCATGATGAGGTCGGTAACTCCGTCAATCATTACCGTATATTTCAATGCTACGAGGTCGAGCCAGCCGCATCTGCGCGGACGGCCGGTAACAGCGCCGAACTCATGGCCGATTTTACGGATCTTCTCACCGGTCTCGTCGAACAGCTCCGTAGGGAACGGACCGCTGCCGACGCGTGTGCAATATGCCTTGAAGATACCATATACATGGCCCACTCTTGAAGGAGCCACACCAAGTCCTGTGCAGACGCCGCCGACTGTAGTAGATGAGGAAGTCACGTAAGGATATGAACCGTAGTCGATATCCAGAAGCGAACCCTGCGCGCCCTCTGCGAGCATAGGCTTCTCATCCAGCCAGTCGTTCACAAAGTACTCACAGTCAATGAGATTGAACTCCTTGAGGAATTCGATTGCGCTCATCCACTCTGCTTCATCCTTTTCAGGATCGCACTCGAAGTTCAGGTCTTTGAGAAGCTGGAGGTGTCTGTTCTTGAGTTTCTCGAATCTTGCCTTGAAATCAGGAGCCAGGATGTCGCCTACACGGAGACCGTGACGGCTGATCTTGTCGGTATAGGTAGGTCCGATACCTTTCAATGTGGAGCCGATCTTGCTCTTTCCGGCAGCAGCTTCGTATGCCGCATCCAGAAGCCTGTGTGTAGGCAGGATAAGGTGAGCCTTCTTGGAAATGTTCAGTTTGGCCTTGGAATCGATGCCCATTTTGCTGATGTTGCCGCACTCCTCGCGGAATGTGATAGGGTCAAGTACCACACCGCTTCCGATGATGTTCGTGGAACCCTCCCTGAAAATGCCTGAAGGAATGCTTCTTACCACGAAGTTATGTCCATCGAAATGAAGTGAGTGGCCTGCATTAGGACCGCCCTGGAATCGTGCTACGGCAGGATATCTTCCTGCAAGTACATCCACGATTTTTCCTTTGCCCTCGTCTCCCCACTGAAGACCAAGAACTACGTCAAGTTTCATATTTTATTCAATTAAGATTTCTAGAATGGAAGATCGTCACCAGGATCACCTGCTGCCGGATATTCAGGAGCGGCAGGCTGTGCTGCAGGCTGGAAACCTGCCGGGGTCTGAGCCTGATATGCAGGCTGCTGTGGCTGCTGGTATGCCGTGCCCGGCTGTGCCTGCTGGTATCCCTGCGGCTGCGGTGCAGGATAAGCTCCAGGCTGTGCCCCCGGATTGTCGGATTTGCGTCCGAGAAGCTGGATGGCATTGGCGATAATCTCAGTCCTGTACTGTTTCGCGCCGGCCTGGTCAGTCCATGACCTGGTCCTTATCTGGCCTTCTACATATATCTGCGAACCCTTTCTGATATATTTCTCAGCAAGGTCTGCAAGTCCTCTCCACGCCACGATGTTGTGCCATTCCGTGTTCTCGCGGGTTTCCCCGTTCCTGTCGCGGAATCTCTCCGTGGTGGCCATTGTGAATTGTGCAACTTTAGGATTCGTGCCCGGCTGTGCGGACGGATTGTTCTCAAGGTAACGGACTTCCGGATCTTTACCCACGTTACCGATCAGCATTACTTTGTTCAATGACATGATATGTTTGTTTTATGTGTTTTCACAATAACTCTGCAAGTTAGCAAATTTTACCAATATGAGAAAAAATAACTTGCCTGAAGACTACAAACTGCGTGACACCACCAGCTCCATCGCCTCCAGTGAAGGCATGCTTCCGGTTAGTCTGGAATATCCGGTAAAAGCCTGATACAGAAGCCATTTGAGACCGGGAACGTACTGCGCTCCACCGACTTGGGCATTGTCCAGAACGGCTCCGGCAAATGCCGGCGTCTTGTAATTGGCTTCCAGGATGACCTTTCCCGGACGCGGCCACGTGTACCTGTCTTCCCCCTCGAAATCCTCGGCAGTCAGCAGGTCGATTCCGTCCAGCTTCATCGGCAGCGTGTAGATGATCAGGTCGCACTCCTTGAAAGCCGCGCGGAAATCCGTCAGCTGGTCCACAATGAAATCATACTCAGGCAGTTCATCGGCGATTTTCTGCGCCTTGTCTGCCGTCCTGTTCATCAGCGCGGTATCGAAACCCAACTCCGCTGCTGCAACAGCTGCTGCGCGCCCTGCGCCTCCGCAACCGACGACCAGAGCCTGCGGCTTGCGCGAGAACAGCATTGTCAATGCCTGCCTGACATATTGGTGCACCTTGATGTGCGCGGAATCGCCGTACTTGGCACTGAACTGCTTGACAATCCCCGGCATATAAGCCTCTGCAATGCTGAGGATGATTCCCGTAAAGTCGGAATTGTCAGCCAGAATGCCGTCCGGCGTCTTTACCAGGAGGTTGGTGGCGCCGATTTTCCGGCAGTAGGAGGTGTAGATGTCCGCACGTGCAAAAGCCTGCTCCTTGAACGGTGCAGTCACATTGATACCCTTATATCTATCCTCGAAAGCCTTGAAGGATGCCCCGAAATCGGCACCCTCTATAAGGTCATAGTTATATTTCCCCTCATACCCGGCATTGAAAAGAGCCGGCGACAGGGAAGTGGCGATAGGATCGCCTATGAGTCCGAAACTGTTCATTGTCTTTTTCTCTTCTCGTGCGTGATTTCCAGGGTTTTACGCACGACAGGTCACTTTTCGGCACTCTCGTGCGTGATTCCCTGGTTTTTACGCACGGGACCGTTAATCTGGCGACAGGAGTGGCGCTGGCGCACTGCCTCGAACATCAGAATCGCGGACGACACCGAAACGTTCAGCGAATCCATGCTGCCCAGCATCGGAATCTTCACATGGGCATCCGCATGCATTCTCCAGAACGTGGAAAGCCCGTCATGCTCCGTGCCCATCACCAATGCCGTGCCGCACTTCATGTCCGTGTCATAGTACCATGATGAATCCTGAAGCTGTGCAGTGTATATCTTTATGTTATTGTTCTTCAGCCATTTGAGAGTCTCGCCCGACGTGGCTGTCACCACCTGTCTGGTAAAGATTGAACCGAGACTGGCGCGTATGAGATTCGGGTTGTACAAATCCGTAAGCGGGTCGCAGACCACCACGGCATCAGCATCGGCCGCATCCGCCGTCCGCAGCACAGCGCCTAGATTCCCCGGCTTCTCCACGGACTCCAGCACCACCACCAGAGGATTCTCGCGGAGCCGCAAATCTTTCAATGTCTTTTCAATGATTTCCACTTCGGCAATGACGCCCTCCGTTCCGCTCCGGTATGCTATTTTCTCGTAGACAGGCCTCGATACCTCATATAAGGTGCAATGTTCTCCGCACAGTCCTGCGATGTCATCCAACTCGCGGCCGGATATGATGTCCGGGCAAGCGAAAAGTGCTTTGACATTGTAACCCGCTTCGATACAATGCCTTATCTCCAGTCGGCCTTCCACTATAAAAAGAGCGTTCTCGCGCCGGGTACGAGATTTTTCCCCAAGCGCGAGAAGCATCTTGATCTTAGGATTCTGAGCAGAAGTGATAGTCTCTCTCCTCATCCTGATTATGCGTTATTCTCTTCTGAATCTTTCTCTTCAGCCTGCTTTGACGGCATCTTCTCCGGACGCATCTGCGGGAAGAAGAGCACATCCTGGATGGTAGTGTTGCCTGTCATGAGCATTGTAAGACGGTCGATACCCATTCCGAGACCGGAAGTAGGAGGCATACCGTATTCGAGAGCGCGGAGGAAGTCATAATCAATGAACATTGCCTCGTCATCTCCATTGCTTTTCAGCTTGGCCTGCTCCTCGAAGCGCTCCCTCTGGTCGATAGGGTCATTCAACTCAGAATAAGCATTGGCAAGCTCATGGCCGCATACGAACAACTCGAAACGCTCCGTAAGGGTAGGGTCGTTCCTGTGTCTCTTGGTGAGCGGCGACATTTCCACCGGATAATCGGTAACGAAAGTCGGCTGTACGAAATGCTTCTCGCAATATTCGCCGAAGATGGCGTCGATCAGCTTGCCCACGCCCATTGTCGGCTCGATTTCCACATTGAGCTTCTTGCAAGTCTCGCGGAGCTGGTCCACGTCCATGCCCTTCACGTCCACACCTGCATATTCCTTGATGGCGTCGAGGATACCGATTTTCTTGTAAGGAGCCTTGAAGTCGATTTCCACGCCTTCATTCATCACCGTGGTCTTTCCGTAAAGGTTCATCGCGATCTTTTCGAGAAGGTTCTCGATGAAATCCATCATCCAGATATAATCCTTGTATGCCACGTAGATCTCCATACATGTAAACTCCGGATTATGGGTCTTGTCCATACCCTCGTTACGGAAATCCTTGGCGAACTCATACACGCCGTCATAACCGCCGACGATGAGTCTCTTCAAGTAAAGTTCATTCGCAATACGCAGATACAGAGGAATGTCCAATGCGTTGTGGTGAGTGATGAACGGTCTTGCCGTAGCACCGCCCGGAATCGACTGGAGAATAGGGGTCTCCACTTCCAGACATCCTGCATTGTTGAAATACTCGCGCATCGTCGCGATGATCTTCGCTCTCTTGATGAAGGTGTCCTTCACCTGAGGATTCACGATGAGGTCCACATATCTCTGTCTGTATCTGAGCTCCGGATCGGTGAAAGCGTCATGCACCTTGCCGTCAGCCTCCTTCACGATAGGAAGAACTTTCAATGATTTGCTGAGGAGCGTGAGTTCCTTGGCATGTACCGTGAGCTGTCCGGTCTGCGTGTGGAACGCGAAACCCTTGATACCCACCACGTCACCGATGTCGAGAAGCTTCTTGAACACGGTGTTGTACATGGTCTTGTCCTCACCGGGGCAGATTTCATCGCGTTTCACGTAAACCTGTATCCTTCCCGTGGAATCCTGAAGTTCCATGAAAGACGCCGCTCCCATGATTCTCCTGGACATGATTCTACCTGCAATGCATACGTCCTGGAAATTGCCTTTCTCCGGATCATACTCAGCCTCAATGACTTTCGCTGTCGCGTTCACCGGGTACAATGCTGCCGGATAAGGTTCGATTCCCAACTCCCTGAGTTTGTCGAGGGACTGTCTTCTGATGAGTTCCTGCTCGCTCAATTCCAAATTTGCCATATTTTTGTCAATCTTTTTGTTCAATGAAAACGGGCCATGGCGTCGTCAGTTGCCAATTTCGGCCGCATCTACAAAAATAGCACTTTTAATTCTAAAATTGAAATAAATAAGGTATCTTTGTATGTTATGGCTAAAGAACGAGAATGGACTTTGCGTGCTCCGGCGGATCCGGAGAATGTGGCACAGCTCTCCGCGGAGCTGGGTGTGGACCCTGTTTTGGCATCATTGCTCATAAACCGGGGAGTCAAGACTTTCGAAGAAGCTCGTTCATTTTTCCGTCCCAGCCTTTCTGCGCTGCATGACCCTTTCCTCATGAAGGATATGGACAAGGCGGTCGCCAGACTCGAAAAAGCAATCTCCGGGAAAGAGAAGATATTGGTCTATGGAGACTACGATGTGGACGGTACCACAGCCGTAGCATTGGTCTATTCCTTCATAAGGAAGCTGACGCCGTTGGTGGATTTCTATATCCCGGACCGCTATGACGAGGGTTACGGCGTGTCCAGGAAGGGGCTCGACTGGGCTTCGGCCAATGACGTGAAGCTCGTAATCACACTGGATTGCGGCATCAAGGCCATTGACAAGGTAGCCTATGCCGCTGACAAAGGCGTTGACATGATCATCTGCGACCATCATCTTCCGGAGGAAGAAATTCCGGCTGCTGCGGCGGTGCTGGATCCCAAGCGCGAGGATTGCAACTATCCTTTCGATGATTTGTCCGGCTGCGGTGTCGGGTTCAAGCTGGTGCAGGCCTATTCAATGCACAACAACATTGATTTTGAGACACTTCTCCCGTTGCTGGACCTTCTGGTCGTCAGCATTGCATCGGATCTTGTGACCGTGGTGGGGGAGAACAGGGTGCTCGCGCATTTCGGTCTGAAACGGCTGAATGAGCAGCCGCGCATCGGTCTGCAGGCGATGATCAGTCTCGCGAATCTGGAGCCGGGACACATTTCCATCGACGATATCGTGTTCAAGATCGGTCCGAGAATCAATGCTGCCGGACGTATGGAGTCCGGTCGTCTGGCGGTGGAACTGCTTACTGCTGAGGATGCTGCGACGGCCATGACCATCGGCACGAAGATCAATGACAACAATAACGAGCGCAAGAGCATTGACCGTGAAATCACGAAAGAGGCACTGGACATGGTCCAGAACGGGTCTTGTCTTTCGTCAGAAAATGCCGTCATCGTTTATGGCCCGGACTGGAACAAGGGCGTGGTGGGTATCGTCGCTTCCCGTCTCGTGGAGGCTTATTATAAACCGACTTTCGTCCTTACCAATTCCAATGGCTTCGTGACAGGCTCTGCCAGAAGCGTCCGTGGCTTCGACTTGTATGAGGCCATCAGCAGCTGCGCCGACCTTCTGGAAAATTACGGCGGACATATCTATGCTGCTGGCCTTACCATGCGCGAGGAGAATCTTCCGGAGTTTACCAGACGTATCGAAAAGTATGTAGGTGAGCACATTACGTGTGTGATGGCTACTCCTGTCATAGATGTGGACTCGGAAATCAACTTCTCGCAGATAACCCCGAAATTCTTCCGCGTGCTGAAACAGTTCCAGCCTTTCGGACCTGGCAACAGCTCGCCGGTTTTCCTGACCAAGAATGTCTATGATGACGGAAACGGCAGGAAGGTGGGCCCGGGAGGACAGCATCTGAAACTGGAACTCATCCAGGAGTCACAGCCATATCACCAGGTGTCGGCGATCGCGTTCAACATGGCAGACTATTTCGACCATATCCGCAACGGCAATCCGATCGATGTCTGCTACAGCATTGTCGAGAACTATTATCGTGGAAATTCCACTATCCAATTAAGAATCAAGGATATGCGCGAGCGCGATGATCTCATCTGATACCGTGTCGTAATCTTTTCCGTCAATATCCAGAATTATATGTGCGGTCCGCTCGTATGTGGATTCGCGCTGTGACATCAGTTCCCCGATGCGCCGGCGCAGCGTTTCGCTGTCAGGATTTCCGTCCAGCATCGGCCTGTCTCCGGGCCAATTCGTAAGGTTGAACACGAGCGTGTCAATGCCGGCTTTCAGATAGACGCACTTCGTCCGTTCGTGCACCATGGTCGCGGCAGCCGCCGAGGTCAATGTCCCCCCGCCCAGAGCCAGGACCATATCTCCATCTTCTTCAATGACTTCGCCCAATGCCGCTGTCTCAATCCGCCGGAACCCGGCTTCCCCGTTTTCGGTGAAAATCCGACGGACTGAACGGCCTTCGTGTTCTTCTGTCCATATGTCCAGGTCAATGAATCTGAATCCCAGCTTTTCACTGAGAATCTTGCCGATGCTGCTTTTGCCGCACCCCATGAACCCGGTCAATGAAATTATCATACGTCGAAAAGATTCGGTTCGTCCGCATCCTCACTGTCAGGATCCGGTTCGCCAAGGTCTCCGTGGGTCTCTTCCCCTTCGCCGGTAGGCTGGTACATTGACTCAGGGCTGAATGACTCGTCATCAGGGATGTCTTCAGGTCCCAACGATATTATCTCGCCCGGTTTTGCACCTTCCTCTTCATCGTCCTCCGGCTTGTGGAGAGGCTCGATGAACTCTACTTTCAGGATATCATACCTGTGGCATCTGTTACCCTTGGCCGTGATACCCTTCTTGGCGATAAACTCCTCTGCGTCAAACTTTTCAGGCTCCCTGTGCTCCTGTCTTCCGGTGAATGTCACCATGAACTGAGGATGCTTGTCAGAACTGAAGTCTGCCAGGTATGCGCCTTTGTTGTCCGCGATGAACGATGCAGGTGAATTGTCACTTGGCGGGAACGAGAATCTCTTTATGTAGAAGTTCTCCCCGTCATAGTACAATGCCGCATAGACCTTGTTCTCATCATATTTTTCGATGAGGAGCAAATCACCCTGATAGCGGTTGCTCAGGTCGTAGGATGTCGTATAGTATGTTCCGTTCTTGAATACGGCGATAATCTTGTCGTTTCCGCTGAACTCTCCGAGCAGCATTCCGCGTCCGTCCTCGTTAAGTCTCTGGACATCAGTGTCGAACCAGATGGACTTGCCGCCGATGGTGGAAATGCCCTTGGCCCTCAATGAAATCTTCTGGATGGCGTTCTTGGTGACGAGGTTGCCCCTGGAAATCTTGCCCTTGATGGCAAGTTCCGAGAAGTCATATTCCATGTTCAGCTTCTTGAGTTTCGGCCTTGCGCGGAAATAAATCTTCACCGTCTCTGCCTCGCCGTTGTGGTTTACGGAGAACCATAAGATGTTCGAGCCCGGCTTGCCCTGGGTGATATCGTATTCCTTGTCCCTGGTCACGCTGGTGATGGCAAATCTCTTCGCATAGTAGACGGTACTCTTGCCGTCGCGGTAGATGACGTTGTAAATCGTCCTGCTGTCGCCCCTGTTGAAAATTCCCACATAGAGCAGGTTCGTCGCGAAGAATGCCTTGTCAGAGACTTTGGTAATGAGATACTTGCCGTCCTTGCCGATGACAATGATTTCCGACATGTCGGAGCAGTCGCAGAGATACTCGCCCTCGTCCTTCTTCAGTCCGATGCCTACGAAACCGGTCTCCAGATTTGCATAGAGCTTGGCATTGTTGCTGACTACCTTGGTCGCGGTAATGGTCTCGAAATCAGTGATTTCTGTGCGCCTAGGGAAGTCCTTGCCGTACTTGTTCCTGATGTTCTGGAAGAACTTGATGGTGTATTCCGTGATATGCTCGATATTGTCCTTTACGACATTCAGCTCTTTCTCGATGTCAAGTATCTTCTGGTCAATGACTTTCGTGTCGAACTTGGAAATCTTCCTGACAGGTTTCTCCACAAGCTTCAGGATGTCGTCCATGGTTATCTTGCGGATGAGCTGATCCTGGAACTCGCACATTTTCTTGAATACGTCCTTGATCTGCGCTTCCCAGGTCTTCTGGTCCTCTTCGAGAATCTTGTACACCCTGTTCTCGAAGAAGATTTTTTCGAGGGAGGTGTAATGCCAGCTGTCTTCAAGTTCGTTCTTCTTGATTTCCAGCTGTTTCTTCAGCAAGTCGCGGGTGTGTTCCGTGTCGTAGATGAGAATGTCGTCCACGCTGAGGAACTGCGGTTTGTTGTCCTTGATGACGCAGGCGTTCGGGGCAATGTTCGTCTCGCAATCCGTGAAGGCATAGAGTGCATCTATGGTCTTGTCCGGGGAAACGTCATTCGGAAGATGGATGACAAGATCTGCCGTGTCGGTAGTCATATCTTCGATCTTCTTGATTTTTATCTTGCCCTTGTCCTTGGCTTTCAATATGGAATCGACCAGAACGTGAGTCGTCTTGCCGTAAGGTATTTCCTTGATGGCCAGAGTGTTCTTGTCTATTTTCTCAATCTTCGCCCGGACTTTCACGCTTCCGCCGCGCTGTCCCTTCATGTATTTGGAACAGTCTGCGTAACCTCCGGTAGGGAAGTCCGGCAGCAGCTCGAATTCTTTTCCCTGGAGGTATGCTATGGAAGCGTCGATAAGTTCATTGAAGTTATGAGGCAATATCTTGGATGCCATACCGACAGCGATGCCCTCTGTGCCTTGAGCCAGCAGGAGAGGGAATCTTACCGGCAGCTCCACCGGCTCCTGGTTCCTTCCGTCGTATGATGTCATCCACTCCGTAATCTTCGGGTCGAAAATCACCTCCTTGGCGAATTTGCTCAGCCTGGCTTCGATATATCGTCCTGCAGCATTCGGGTCGCCGGTGAGAATGTTACCCCAGTTACCCTGACAGTCAATGGCATAGCCCTTCTGTCCCAGCTGCACGAGGGCTCCAAGTATGGAAGCGTCTCCATGCGGATGGAAATGCATGGCTTCACCGACGATACCGGCCACCTTGCTGTATGCGCCTGTATCGTGCTCGTACATGGCGTGAAGCACACGTCTCTGCACGGGTTTGAGACCGTCCACGATATTCGGAACGGCCCTTTGGAGAATAACGTATGAGGAATAGTCCAGGAACCAGTCCTTGAACATTCCGGACAGCTTGTATTTCTTGCTGTCTTCTCCAAGAAGTTTCTCGTATTTCTCGGATGGCACCGCCGAGGATTCGTCAATCGGCTCCTCGTTCAGGTTCTCATCGCCTTCCAGCTCGTCCTGTGACAGCTCGTCGTCCCATTCGCTCATATTGTTATCTTCCTATTAGTTTGGTTATTTCTCTTATTCCTCGTAGCCGAATTTGCGGAGTTCCCTGCGGTTCTCCCTCCAGCCTTCGTCCACTTTCACGTACATTGACAAGAATACCTTCTTCTGGAAGAAGTCTTCCATCTCAATGCGCGCCTTCGTTCCGGTGCGTTTCAATGCGCTTCCGCCCTTGCCTATGAGAATGCCCTTCTGGGAGTCTCTCATGACATAGATTACCGCACTGATTTCGTATCTGTCCTCTCCTTCCTTGAAGGATTCGATTTCCACTTCGCAGCAATACGGAATCTCCTCGGAGTAGTTCTCCAGAATCTGCTCCCTGATGATTTCCGAAGCGAAAAATCTCAGGTTCTTGTCGGTGAACGCGTCCTTGTCGAACCATGCCGGCGACACCGGAAGCTTGGAAATCACTGCATTGAGCACGCTCTCAATGTTGAATCTCGCTTTCGCAGAAACCGGGATGACCAATGCCTGCGGAAGCCTTTCCTGCCATTCCGCCATTGTCTTCACCACCTTTTCCTGGTCGCTGATGTCGATCTTGTTCAAGACTACGATGACAGGGCAGTCCAGTTTCTTGAGCTTCTCTATATATTCGGCATTCTTGTCCGCTTTCTCCACAGTATCAGTAACATAGAGGATTATGTCGGCGTCGCCGATGGCGGTTTCCACGAAATCCATCATGTTTTCCTGAAGCCTGTAGTTCGGTTTCAGGATGCCCGGAGTGTCGGAGTAGACAATCTGATAGTTTTCTCCGTTTACGATTCCTCTGATCCTGTGCCTCGTGGTCTGTGCCTTCGCCGTTACAATGGAAAGCTTTTCGCCCACAAGCGCATTCATAAGAGTAGATTTGCCAACATTCGGATTACCGATGATGTTGACAAATCCAGCTCTATGTTCTTTAGGTTCCTGTATGGTATCCATAGGTACTAGACGTATGCGCCCATTTTGAGTACATTGGCCTCGCCCTCTGAAAGATATCTCCATTCACCTTTCTTCAGACCCTTCTTGGTAAGTCCTGCGAAGTAAACTCTGTCGAGAGCCTTCACCTCATAACCGAGTGACTCGAAAATTCTTCTGACAATGCGGTTCTTTCCGGAGTGAATCTCGATGCCGAGTTTCCTGTGGTCCTCAGCGTCAATGTATTCGAGCTCATCTGCCTTGATGTCGCCGTCAGAAAGGCTGATGCCTTCCAGAATCTTGTCATAGTCTTCCTGTGCGAGAGGCTTGTCCAGGATTACCTGGTATATCTTCTTCTTGTCGTATGAAGGATGTGTCAGTCTCTCGGCTATTTCGCCGTCGTTGGTGAACATGAGGACACCGGTGGTGTTCTTGTCGAGACGACCTACAGGGAATACCCTTGCGCTGCAGTTTTTCAGCAGATCCATCACTGTCTTCTCAGCGTGAGGGTCGCTTGCGGTCGTAACGAATCCCTTAGGCTTGTTCATCACGATGTATACTTTCTCTTCTCCGCGGATTCTTTCACCGTTGAATCTGATGTCGTCGTTGAGGACATTGACCTTGGAACCGAGTTCGGTGACTACTTCGCCGTTTACGGTCACGACACCTGCCTGGATGTACTGGTCAGCCTCGCGGCGTGAGCAGATACCTGAGTTCGCGATGAACTTGTTCAGGCGGATGGTCTCCTTGATAGGTGTCTCTACATAGTCATTGTCAGAGAGCTGGATCTGGTCGAGCTGCGGTTTGCGGCTCAGGATCATGCTCATGTTCTTCTCGTCAGTCTCATTGAATCTGTATGGATTCGGTTTTGCCTGCGGTCTGGAATTGTTCCTTCCTGCCGGCTTGCCGCCCTTGAAGCCCTTTCCTGCGCCGTTGTCGCGTCCGCCGAAGCCTCTCTTGGCAGGGCGTCCGAAGTTGCCGCCTCTTCCGCCTTCATTGCTGCCGAACGGTCTTCTTCCTGCAGGTCTTTCAGATGCTCCGAATGAAGCCCTTCTTCCTGAAGGACCGAAGCTTCTGCCTTCGCCGTTTCCGTAGCTTCTCCTCTCTGAAGAACCGCCGTTGTTATATGAACGTCCTTCTGAAGAATTGCCGTAACTTCCTCTGTTGTCTGCATTGTAGCTCCTTCCTGATGGCCTGTTGCCATAGGAGTTGCTGCCGTACCTTCTTTCAGAATTGCCATAGCTGCGGCCCTCTGAAGAATGACCATAGCCGCCTCTGTTGTCTGAATGGCCATAGCTTCTGCCCGAAGGTCTGCTGCCGTAAGAGCTTCCGCTTGACCTTCTGTCGTTGTCATAGCCGCCACGGCTTTCTGAATTGCCGTAGGCACGTCTTCCATAGCTTGATCCTCCCGAATGTCTTTCTTCTGAATTGTAGGATCTTCTTTCTGCCGGTCCTTCTGATGATGAATAGACCTTTCCGGAAATGCGAGGCCGTCTCGGTCTCAGCTTTCTTCCTTCTGCGGTAAAACCGCTCTTGTTGTTCTCTTCCATTTTGGATGTTGCCCTTTCGGGCGTGTTTAATTGTTTATGGCTCACGCCATTATGAAGTAATATGTGTTAGGCTTGCGCCTATTGTTCCTTAACCTTTGAGCTTGAAGATGTATGTTATGGTTCCCTTCTGGAGTGCCGGGGCATCTGCATCCATATTGAAACGCGTCTTCATTGCCGCTTTCCTCGCCTCGTTCCACAGGGTGCCGTCCTCCGTCGTGGTTCCCGGCGCTCCGGGCTGGGCCTTCGTTACTTCTCCGTAGTTGTTAACCCAGATTGTCACCACCACCGTACCCTCTTTATTTACAGGGTAATCCGGTCTCGCAATCACGCCGACCAAGCTTCTGCCTTTCACGTGCGCATTTGGCGTTCCCACCGTCTTTCCGGCCTTGGTGTTGCCCTGTGCATGACCTTCCTTCAATGCTTCCGTCACCTTGGAGGCTGTCTGCGGTGCCAACGTGTCTTTGTCCGACTTGTTGTTCGCGGCAGTGAAAAGAGCCCTCTTGTCTATCGGCTTTTCTCTAGGCGGCTCATACTTTTCCACATCGCCGTAATCGTCCACAGTCGCTTCCTGTGCCAGATTCTCCTTCTTTCCGATCTCCTGTGCTTCAGAGCGCTGTACGATGTTTATCGGCTTGGTGCGGTCCGGTTCCTCCACTTGCGGAGCGGAACCTTTCTTCTGCTGCCTGACGACTTGCTTCTCATTGTCCTCGCTGAAATCTATCACGAAGCTCTGCTCCGGTGGCGGGGGATAAATGTAGGTCAGTCCGTTGAAACTTCCGAAGACAATCAAGGATGCGTGGAAAACCACGGTCACCGCCAATGCGATAACCATGCCTGAGCGCTCAGTCTTTGATTGTATTTCCTGATATTTCTTCATCCGTCGTTACTCGGGCTGTGTTGCCAGTATGACTTTATAGTGATTTCTCTTGGCAATGTTCATTACTGCCACTACCTCTTTTACAGGCACGCTCTGGTCAGCGTATATCGAGAATGTAGGGTCTTCCTCCGTCTGGAGAAGTCCTGTCAGCTCATCCTCCACTTCTTCGAACGGGACAGGCTGCTCATTACCATTGATATGGTAGGTGTATTCGTCATTGCCCCAATCCTTTATGGATACGCTGACGGTGGCCTTGGCTGAAACCTGGCCGGTGCTTTTCGGCAGCATCAGCTTGAGCGCGTTCGGGTTCACCAGCGTGGATGTTATAAGGAAGAAGATAAGCAGCAGGAACACGAGGTCGGTCATTGACGACATCGCGGTCTCATGCAATACCTTCGTTTGTCTCTTGAATGCCATATCTTAGTTCTCCTTTTCCGGCTCCTGGAGAAGATCCATGAAGTCGATGGTGGCGTTCTCCATCTTGAATACGAGGTCTGAAATGTTGGATGTCAGGTAGTTGTATCCGAAGTATGCGAGAATGCCGACGACAAGACCGCCTACGGTCGTGATCATTGCAGTGTAGATACCGCTGGAAAGCAGGGTGATGTCAATGTTGTTTCCCGCCTGCGACATGTTGAAGAATGCCTGCACCATACCGAGCACGGTTCCGAGGAATCCGATCATCGGGGCGCCGCCTGCGATGGTCGCCAGGATAGGCAGACCTTTCTCAAGTCTTGCCACCTCGGTGTTTCCTGTGTTCTCGATGGCCGTCTGGATGTCGGAGAGCGGACGTCCGATTCTGGAAATTCCTTTCTCTACCAGTCTTGCGACAGGGGAGTCATACTTCTCGCAGAGTGACTGTGCGGATTTGAGTTTGCCTTCATGGATGTAGTCGCGGATGTCGCGCATGAAGTTGGCGTCAATCTGTCCTGCCTGATGGATCATCCACCATTTCTTTCCGAAAAGATAGATGGCTACGATGGACAATGCGAGAAGGACAAGCATGAGCCAGCCTCCCTTGAATGCCATGTCGAGAAGGTGTATTTCCTCCTGGTGAGGAACAACCGGCATTGATGCCGCCTGTGCTGCAGCGATGGTGTCAATGCCTGCTGCCTGTAAGAGTTGGAACAACATAATTAAATTTTCACTTTTTGAACTTACAAAGTTATGTAAATTTAATGACTTTCGGAAATTTTCATCGTCCAACATTGTACTCGGCCTTTAATTCGGCGAGGATGCTGTCAGCTTTTTTGTAGCCGTCGGCCGGTGCTTTCCAGATCAATGCCAGTATGATGATGCCGATTACACCGAATGCGATGGAAACTTCGAATACGGAATTCCATCCCAGGTTGTCGGCGAGCAGACCGAACGCGAGGCCTGAAACAGTGGTGCTGGCATATCCGAAGATACCTGCAACGCCGTTGGCGGAAGCGGCCACTCTCTTGGTGGCGTGGTTCGAACATGCGATGCCGATAAGTGCCTGCGGCATATAGATGAAGAAACTGGCCATGACTACGGATATGATAGTCATTGCGGTAGCGTCTTTAGGCAGCATCCAGAAAATCGCGAAGCAGATGGTGGCACCTACGAGGCCGACGAGGCATGTCTGGTGCGCCTTGCTCTTGAAGAACTTGTCGGTGGCCCATCCTGCCAGCAATGTTCCGACGATGCCGCCGGCGATTTCCGATGCGGCCACTACGATGGCGGCTGTCTGGATGCTGAGCCCTCTGTCCTGTGTGAGGAAGGTTGAACCCCAGTCCAGAATCGTGAACCTGATGACGTAAACGCAGAAGTTGGCCACTGCCAGGATCCAGATAATCGGGTTGTTGAAGACCATTTTCTTCACCAGCTTCTTGTAAGCCATGTTCGTGAATGCTTCATCTTCCTTGACAACCTCTTTCACAGGTGCGTTTTCATCCATCGTTTCAGGGTCGGGAAGACCTACCGATGCCGGTGTGTCTTTCAGTCCGAAGAAAAGCATTGCCGCGCCTGCGATTGCCAGTGCTGCCGGGATGAAGAAGCACCACTGCCATGCTGCGTATGAAAAATGCTGGAGGATGACCGTTCCGCAGAGCAAGGCCACGAGGCCGGCTCCGATGGAGTGCGAGCTGTTCCAGATGGATTGTTTGGTGGCGAGCTCGGACGGGCGGATCCAGTGGGCCATGAGGCTGCCGCATGGAGGATATCCCATTCCCTGTGTATAACCGTTTATCAACCAAAGACTTCCGATGAAGACTACAAGCCCGGCGGTGGCTTTGCCTTCAGCGTCCAGGAAATTGAAGATGCCGTTCATCTCCGGGCTCAATCCGATGAGGATATTGACCACGGCGGAAAGCAGAAGTCCTGCCGCCATCATTCTCTTCCGGCTGACGCGGTCTGCCAGGAATCCGTTCACGAAACGCGAGATTCCGTAGATGACGCCGTTCAATGTGAGGAAAAGTCCGAGCTTGGCCTTGCTGATGCCGAGTTCGGCTTCGAGCGCCGGCATCGTGATGCTGAAGTTCTTTCTCACGAAATAGAACAATGCGTAGCCTATCATGAGGATTATCAATGTCCTCCATTGCCAGTAATTGTACTTTTTGATTGTTTGTCTGTCCATGTCGAAGATGGTTATAGTCTGTTTGAATTTCAGATTGCGCGAAATTAGCTCGTTTTCTGAAACTGTGCAATTTTCATTTCGTTTTATTTTGTATCATTTCAAGGATTCCGGGCAGTTCCCTGAAAGAGTTTGCGCGATATAGTCCGGGATGTTCATATTCCTCCACTATTTCGTGCTGCCATGTCATCGGCGATGGGATGTAGACGCCCTTGCCGCCGATTTTCAATACCGGGTCAATGTCTGATTTGAAGGAATTGCCTACCATGACCATTTCTTCCGGCCTGATTTCCAGTCTCGCGCAGAGCTCGGAATACACTTCCGGGGTCTTTTCGTTCACGACATCCACATAGTCGAAATGTTTCCTGAGCCCCGACCTGTCTATCTTGTTGTTCTGGTCGAGCAACTCTCCCTTGGTCAGTATCGCCAGTTCGTATCTGCCTGTCTGCCTGAGACTTGTCAATGTTTCTTCCACGCCGTCCAGCGGTGTGGCCGGGTTACGCAGTATCGCTCTTCCGGTCTGTTCCAGCTGGAGAATCTTCTCCGCGCTGATTTTTCCGCCGCTGACTCTGACCGCCGTCTCTATCATTGACAATATGAATGCCTTCGCGCCGTAGCCGAGTTCTTCCATGTTGTCGGTTTCCGTCCTGTAAAGTTCCGCGTTCAGCCATTCCGGCGTGCCGTATTCCTTCAATATCTCGAAACAATGCTGCTCGGCGTTCCTGAACAGCGGTTCATTGCTCCATAGCGTATCGTCCGCGTCGCAAATGATTGCCTTGATTTCCATTTTTCGTTTCTGTTTTCAAATTGCAAAAATAGCAAAATTGTGTGAGTCCGGAATCTGGCGTACGATTCCTATACCGGAAACCCGGAGAATCCGTTTGTGCCGGTGAAGTAACACCCTGCTTTCTTGCTTATTTCGTAAAAATAAGTTATCTATGCAGATTGTAATAAGCAAGCATGAAATTGTCGAGAATAATATCAGCCGTCGTGACAGCATTCTGCCTGGCAGGATCTGTCATGACGGCTTCTGCGGATATTGCGGATGCGGGAACGGAAGAGACTGTGGCGAAGCGGAACTGCATCATCATCCTGGCGCAGTTCAAGAACCTGGAGATGACCCACAGCAGGGAAAACTTCATCCGTCTGATAAATACAGGCAACCACAGCGTCAAGAAATATTTCACAGACCAGTTCCATGGCAAATGCGAATTCAATTTCGACATCGGTCCGTTGGTGACATTGGGCAAGCCATTCGAATATTACGGACGCAATGTGAACGGCGCGGACGCCAATGCCGCCGAGGCTGTGGCTGAGGCATGCCGTCTTGCGGCCAAACAAGGTGTCGATTTCAGCAAATATGACGACGACGGCGACGGGACTGTCGACAATGTCTTCGTGTTCACCGCCGGAAAAGACGAGGCCGACGGGGGAGGGGACAATGCCCTCTGGTCGCATTCATGGTCGTTGGAAAAGGCGGGTATCAGCCTGACAATCAATGGGAAAAAGATAAACAGGTATGCCATGTGCTCGGAACTCGGCAGGGGCAGGGACGGCAAATTCCGTTTCGCGGGCATCGGCATGTTCTGTCATGAATACGGTCATGTGCTGGGGCTCGTGGACCTTTACAACACGGAAGTCCGCGCGACCGAAATCCGGAAAGGCGACCTCTGGGGCACAACGTCTCTGATGGATAACGGCTGCAGGAACAATGAAGGCCGTACGCCGCCGAACCTCAATGCCATTGAACGGGATATGCTCGGAATCGGAAACCCGGAGACATTGGCCGAAGGACATTATATTCTGGAGCCTATTCATGAGAACGGGCGGTATCTGCGCTTCGACACGGCGAATGAGGGCGAATATTTTCTGGTGGAGTGTCGCGCTCAGGTCGGCTGGGATATGTATATCGGCGGCAAGGGGCTGGCTATCTATCATATTGACAAGTCCTCGGCGAAAACCGGGCATTCGAAGAAATATGAGCGTGTGGCGACCGCTGCGGAACGATGGCTGAGCAACGAGGTGAACTGTAATCCGGACCATGAGTGCGCCGATATGATGGAGGCGCTGCCGGAAGCCGTGGATGCCAGCCAGGTTTTCTATCCGTACGGAAAGAACAATGAGTTTTCGGCGGAGTCTGTGCCGGCGTTCAGACTATGGGACGGGACCGTGGCCCCGCTGGCAATCAAGGATATAATGATTGCCGGTAACAATGTGGAATTCAATGTGGTAAGGAATTCCGGAACGACGGTTCCCGAGGCATTGGAACTGCGCAGCCAGGTTTTCCAGGATGTGGCGATACTTCAGTGGAAGGCGGAAACGCATGGCGCTTCAATCCCTGCCAGGGTGGTATGGGGACCGGCCGACGCGGAAGGCATTGAAGAAAATGTATATCCGTACGATGCGGGGGAATATGCGTTGAGGATTGAGGGGCTCAAGCCGTCCACGGCCTATACGGTGAAGATCCAGTACGAGACGGAATCGGGAACAGGGAAGGAAATCACGGTGAAAGTCGTCACCAAACGTGTGTACAACGACGGTTATCCGTTCATATATCTCAAGGATGTCGAGCGTAATACAGACCATTCATTCAAGGCAGGGACAATGATTCCGCTGATTGTCTATAACCTGAGCAATGCGCTCGGAGTGGAGTGGCTCATGGACGGAAAGGAGATTGCACCGGGGAAGGACGGGTATTTCCGGGTGGACAGGAGCTGTGTGATTTCGGCCCACATCACATATATTGACGGGTCCACTGATATCATAGAGAAAAAGATGGTTGTGAGATGAAACGGAAATTGTTCATACTGACGGCATTGGCTTGTGTGCTCGGATGCACTCCGGAGCATGAGCCGGATGCTGCGTTCCTGGAACAGGACTGTCTGGCGCTGGAGGTGAAAGGCGCCAGGGAGGTGCTCTATCAGCCGGAAACATGGCAGCTTGGGTTCAGTCGTGAGAACAAGCAGTTCCGTGTGCATAATGACACCATGTCGGAGTATTATGTCGTAACTTGCTCAGCCTTACCGGATTTCGTGGGGCAGAAGATTACCTGCTCCGTCAAATATGCCTCCTACAAGATGACGGTATACAAGAGCAGCCTGCCTTTCGAGGTGAAGAAAATCAATGACGAGGGCGTCGTCTGGCTATGGAACTCCCGGAAACGTATCGGCTTGACTGTCAAGATGTTGAGATAAAAGACAGGCTGGTCCTCTTTGCGGGCCAGCCTGTCTTGACTTATATTCCAATTCTTTTACCAGACGAACTCGAAGCGGATGTCCACCGGAACGCCGCCGCGGTTCACGTTGGCGATGTCTGCTGACAATGCCTCCGGAACTACTGCATGATTCGCCTCATATTCCTTGGCGAACATGTAGTTGCCTGTAGCCTGTGTGGTGATGATGAGGTTTGCCCAGTCTGCGATGGCCTGAGGAACCTTGTCGAAATTCACATGATAGAGGCCGTCCTTGTTGCGCTCGAATGCACCGTTCTCCTTCAGGAAGTTGTAGCACATCATGTTGGCACGTCCGTGAGCGTCAGCGGCGCCGAAACGTACGGAGCGGACCAGGCTGGAAATGTATGTGGTGATGGCAGCCTCCTTGGAAATGAGAGGAATCTCGCCCTTGTCGATAAGGCTGCATACCATGTAGAGACCGAGAATGTCAGCCTTCGCCTCTTCCCATGTGGAAGCCTGGTTGCCGAGGGCGTCCTTGACACTTCCGAGACCGTTTACAGTCTCCTTGATGCCGAGGCCGTGAGCCACCTCATGGAAAGTGACATTCCAGAAGAAAGCATCTGCGCTGAGGTATCTCTGCTGCTCAGGCTCGAAGAGGATCTGGCCGATAGGGTAGACGATCTTGTCGAACTTCGCCTTGATCACATTGCGGAGCTGGAGACGGCGGGTGCCTTTCTCAGCCTGGACCTCGTGGTCGTTAGGAAGGTTGATGGCGATGGTCTTTCCGCCGGCATTGGCATCACCTGCATAATAGATGGCATCGTAGACGAACATGTCAGACTCGGTTCCCGGCACGAAAGTCTTGTATTCTTCCGGACAAGGGAGGGATTTCTGGAGTTCAGGAAGCATTGCGATATATTTGGTGAGCTCTTCGGTCTTCTTCAGGTCCTTCAGGAGGATGAAACACTCGTATGATGTCTTGATTCCGTAGATGCCGTCCTCGTAGTTCTCGATAGGGCCGATCACCAAGTCCATCTTGCTGTCTTTCATGTCCATCCAAGCGTAGTCGGACTCCTTGTATGAGTCAGTCCTGAGGGCCTCGGCTCTCTTGAGGAGGTAGTTGCGGACACTCTCCTTGATGGTCATCGTGGCGGCGCTTTCGAGGTAACCGCAGATCTTGTCCACGCTTTCCTTGTATGCGTCATGATACCATACGGCCTTCAATTTGCCGTCTTCGCCTCTTCTGATCAATGTATATGGGCTGTTCTTTGCAGGATCTTCGAGTGCGTCGAATTCTTCTGCGGTCATGTCTTCCGGATAGAAGCATGCGCCGGCAGGTCTTGCGCCATAGCCATCGATGAACGGAGCATTGTCATCCATGCGGTCCCACGGACCGTAGTTGATCAATGCGAAATCCTTTGCAGGGCCGTCAGGCATCGACATGATGGCGTTCTTGTCTCCGAATGTCTGTTCCCAAAAAATGTTGTCGACCTCGTCGGCAGCTTTTCTGAAGAGGTTGAGCACCTCTTTTCCGTTGTCGGAAATGCCTTCCATGTAAGGAGAGCCGATCTGGAACACTGCGTAGGAGTCGATCTTCTTCTGAAGTTCTGACTTGGGTGCCCTGTTGCCGCATGAAACGACGGCGGCGAGGCATAGGCTGGTCAATAATATTTTCTTTATCATATCGGTTTTGTGTGTTATTCCAATGAAAAAACGGGACTGCGGACCATTAAGTTCGCTGCCCCGTTATTGGTTTTTTGTTTCCGGGACCGGATTTCCGGTCAGTTGCGGCCCTATGCCGCGCGGAAATTAGAATGACAATGCGATCTGGATGAAATCGTCAGCCTTGAGAGCTGCACCGCCGATAAGACCACCGTCGATATCAGGACAAGCGAACAATTCCTTGGCATTTGAAGGCTTGCAGCTTCCGCCATAAAGGATGGTGGTGTTCTCTGCTACCTCTGCACCGAACTTGTCAGCAAGGACCTTACGGATGCATGCGTGGATTTCCTGTGCCTGCTCTGCTGTAGCGGTCTTGCCTGTACCGATAGCCCAAACCGGCTCGTAAGCTACGATGATCTTGGCCATCTGCTCTGCTGAAAGACCGAAGAGAACGTTCTGGATCTGCTCTGTAACGACTTCGAAGTGCTTTCCTGCCTCTCTCTGCTCAAGGTTCTCACCTACGCAGAAGATTACGCCGAGATTGTTTGCAAGTGCAAGGTTTACCTTCTCTACGAGAGTAGCGTCGGTCTCACCATAGTACTGTCTTCTCTCTGAATGACCGAGGATTGTATATTCGCAGCCGGCTGAAGCGAGCATTGCAGCAGAAACCTCACCAGTGTAAGCGCCTTTCTCCTTGTCCGCGCAGTTCTCTGCGGAGAGTTCCACCTTTGAACCCTTCACTACCTGTGATACAGGAACGAGGTGGGTGAATGGAGTCGCGATGATAAGTCCGACAGCCTCAGGGACCTGGGCTGATTTTTCTACTACTGCTTTTGCAAGTTCTACACCTTCCGGAACGGTTGTGTTCATTTTCCAGTTACCGGCAACAATGTTCTTTCTCATAATATTTCGTATGTTTAATATGTTCTAAACAATCCGCAAATTTAATAGATTTGAATTAAATTACCAATTCTTTCCGTATATTTGCATTTTGCGACGAGAATATAAAAATTATAGATATCATGAAAAATTTTGTAGAGGAACTTAAGTGGAGAGGCATGATCCAGGATATCATGCCCGGAACAGAGGAGAAACTGATGGAAGGCCCTACAGCAGCATACGTCGGAATCGACCCGACAGCTGATTCCCTTCATATCGGGCACATGGTCAGCATCATGATCCTGAAGCATTTCCAGGAGTGCGGCCACAAGCCGATCGCACTTGTCGGCGGCGCTACCGGAATGATCGGCGACCCTTCCGGAAAATCACAGGAGAGAAACCTTCTGGATGAGGAAACATTGAACCATAACATCGCCTGCATAAAGAAGCAGCTGTCCAAATTCCTGGATTTCGAGTCTGACGCGCCGAACAAGGCCGAACTCGTGAACAACTACGACTGGATGAAGGATTACGGTTTCCTGAACTTCATCCGCGACGTGGGCAAGCATATCACCGTGAACTACATGATGGCCAAGGACTCCGTGAAGATGAGATTGTCCAATGAATCACGCGAAGGCATGTCTTTCACGGAATTCAGCTACCAGCTTCTCCAGGGATATGACTTCCTGTGGCTCTACGAGAACAAGAATTGCCGTCTGGAAATGGGCGGAAGCGACCAGTGGGGCAATATCACCACGGGTACGGAACTTATCCGCAGGATGCTCGGCAAGACTGACGCATACGCATTGACCTGTCCTCTCATCAGGAAGGCCGACGGCAGAAAGTTCGGCAAGACCGAGAACGGCAACATCTGGCTCGACCCTGAAAGGACATCGCCATACGAATTCTACCAGTTCTGGCTCAATGTTTCCGACGAGGATGCCGAGAGATATATCAAGATTTTCACCCTTCTTACGAAAGAAGAAATCGAGGCTGCCATTGAGGAGCACAAGCAGGATCCCGGTCAGCGCAAGCTCCAGAAGCTTCTGGCCAAGGAGATTACGATTATGGTACATGGTGAGCAGGAGTATGAGAATGCACTTTCCGCATCCAAGATGCTTTTCGGAAACGCTACTTCCGACGAGTTGAGGAAACTCGATGAAAGGACATTCCTCGCTGTGTTCTCCGGCGTACCTACGTTCGAAATCCAGAAGTCGGATCTTCCTTGCAATATCATTGACCTTCTCGCCGTGAAGACGCAGGTATTCCCGTCCAAGGGCGAGTGCCGCAAGATGATTCAGGGCGGCGGCGTAAGCATCAACAAGGACAAGGTTGCCGACGTGGAATATGAGGTGAGCGAAAAGGATATCGTGGATGGAAAATACATCCTCGCGCAGCGTGGCAAGAAGAACTATAACCTTATAAAAATCATCTAGTTATGGAAAACGGAAACGCAGGAGCCAGCACGAGGCAGCTAAAGGTGGCGAAAGAACTCCAGAAGGACCTCGCCGAGATTATCAGGAGCAAGGGCATGGCCATGTTCGGAGGTGCGATGGTTTCCGTGACGGAAGTCCGCATCAGCCCCGACCTTTCCGTGGCCAAGGTGTATGTCAGCATCTTCCCTTCATCCAAGGCAGAAGCTGCAATGCAGATCATCGACGACAATGCACGTGCAATCCGCGGTGAACTCGGCCGTCTCGTGGCCAAGCAGTTCCGCATTGTGCCTGAACTCGTGTTCTATCAGGATTCGACACTTGATTATGTCGAGCATATCGATGAATTGCTGAAGAAATAGTGACAAGATGAACCTGGTCCTCAGATTTGCGGTACGTTACCTTTTCGCGAAGAAATCCCATAATGTCATCAACATTATTTCCGCGATAAGTGCCGCAGGTATGGCGACAGGAACAGCCGCGCTCATAATTATAATGTCCGTCTACAATGGTTTCGACAGTCTGGTCAAGGACTCTCTCGGGAACATTGAGCCGGACATTCTGGTTTCTCCGGCCAAGGGCAAGGTGTTCGTTCCGGAGCAGGAGGCATTCGACTGGGCATACGCCCGGAGCGAGGTGCTGAACATGTGCAGTGTCCTGGAGGAGAACGTGTTCGTGAACTATGACGGTCGCAGCGGCGTGGTCAAGGCGAAGGGCGTGGATGCGGTCTATGAAGAGGAATCCCCGCTGAAGGACCATATCCGCGACGGCAAATTCACATTGCACAGAGGCGAGGTGCCGCTGGCTGTCGTCGGTGCGCGCACGGCCTACACCATGGACATCAGCCCGCGTT
>Ga0129311_1000841_pt1 | contig 24510 bp, 15 predicted proteins | sample Go1ome_FD_94435 | JGI IMG/M metagenome (GOLD analysis project Ga0129311, IMG submission 94435) | Western lowland gorrila individual fecal microbial communities from Wisconsin, USA - Go1022B metagenome | ecosystem: Host-associated > Mammals > Digestive system > Large intestine > Fecal | place... | reverse complement strand
CCATCGCGCCGGATAACCCCGAACGTACCCGCGCCGCCGAGCTGGGCATTCCCCAAATGGAACGCGCAACGCTGCTGGGTCAGCTGATGGAGGGCTATCGCCACGCCATCAACGTCTGCGGCACGCACGGCAAGACGACAACGACGTCCATGATTGCCGAAGTGCTGCTCGACACGGGCTTTGACCCGACCGTTCACATCGGCGGACAGCTCGATTATATCGGCGGAAGCACCCGCGTCGGCGGACATGACACATTCGTTGTGGAAGCGTGTGAATTCAACGCGAGTTTCCTTCAGTTCCACCCGACGATTGCCGTTGTGACCAACATCGAAGAGGATCACCTCGATTTCTACAAGGACATTGACGACATTGCGAACGCCTTCGCCCGTTTTACGGCGCTTCTGCCGGAAAACGGCGTCTGCATCGGCAACGGCGACGATCCCCGCGTCGCAGAGCTTTTGAAAAAGCAGCATTGCCGCACGGTGTCCTACGGCATGGGCGACGCGAACCAGTGGCGTCCGCTGAACCTCGTTTATGACGAAACCGGCTGCGCGGAATTTGACTTCGGCTTTGAAGGCAAGCCCGTGGCGCATATCCATCTGCGCGTTCCGGGCGAATTCAACGTTCTGCATGCGCTTTCTGCCATGGCGGCATGTGTCGAGGCGGGTGCGCTTCCGGAAGCCGTCAGCGAATCCCTCGCCCGCTTCACCGCGCCGCATCGCCGGTTTGAATATACGGGCACGGTCTGCGGCGTCAAGCTGTACACGGATTACGGTCACAACCCGGCAGAGATGCACAGCGCCCTGGAAAACGCAATCCACCAGCCGCACAAGCGCCTTTTCGCCGTCATGCAGCCGCACACCTATTCCCGCGTCAAGATGCTGTTCAAGGATTACATCCACTGCTGCGACCTCGCCGACGAAGTTCTGGTGACCGATATTTTCGCCGCACGCGAAAAGGATCCCGGCGACATTCACGCGACGATGCTGGTTGACGCCATGCAAAAGGAAGGCGTTCCGGCGCATTATACGCCGACCTTCGACGACGCGGAAGCGTATCTCCGTGCGCACTGGCAGCCGGGCGATCTGGTCATCACCATGAGCTGCGGCAACATCAACCTGCTGAACGCGCAGATTCAGGCGCACGGCGATTGAATTCCCGAAAGGATACCGCCCTGTCTGAGAGACTTTTTCTGCAATACGGATGCTTTTCCAGTCAAACAAGCAAGTGCAAAATGAATCAGCCTGCACGAACTGCAAGCCCTCGGTTTTCCGCAAAAAGATGCGAAAACCGAGGGCTTATTCTTATGCTTTTCTTTGGCAACAGGTTACGCCTCGCGACAATTCTAAGCCGCAGAGCCCATCCTACACTTGTGAAATTCGGAGAACCCGTCATCAAAAAAAGGTGCTGCTGCCGATCAGCATCGACAGCAACACCATGATGGAATAGCTTACTTCGCCAGCGCAAAAGCAGCCGCGCCGGAACCGGCGATGCGTCCCCAAGTGAACGCGTTAGAGATGGTGAAGCCCATGTAGGCGCTGTTCGCCGCAGCTTCGCCAGCCGTGTACAGACCCGGGATCGCCACGCCGTCCGCACGGATGACTTCGGCGTTCTCGTTGCGGGCAATGCCGCCGTAGGTGATGATTTCGCACGGGGTAACGCGAACCGCGCAGTACGGAGCGTTGAGCTTCGCCAGCTTGAGGCGGCCAAACTCCGGATCGTGACCCGCGTCGCAGTAGGCATTGTAGTTGGTCAGGGTCTCATTCAGGGTCGCAGCGTCGAGACCCATCTTCTCAGCCAGCTCTTCGAAGGTATCGGCGGTGACAAACTCCATATCCAGACCGCGCTTCACGCCCTTCTCTTCCAGAGAGGCCTGATCGCTGATCGCCCAGACATAGCCCAGACCGTCCCTGTGCATCTGATCGAACACCGGGCTGTTGAGCTTCTGCGTCATGTAGCCGCTATCCTTTTCATCGACGAAGCGCTTGCCGCTGGCGTTGATGAGAACCGTGTTGTCACGGCTGATGAAGCTGGAAACGTTCGCCGTGGCAGACGTGCCTTCATGCTCCGCCATGATTTCGTAATCCTTGAGCACGCACATCATGTCGCCGGTGTGGGTCAGCGCCGCGCCGACGTTGCTCGCCATGATGATGCCCTCGCCCGTGGATCCGGGGAAGCCGATGCCCATCGTGCCCGCCTTCTCCGGATCGAGGCGTACGGTCAGTTCCGGGTTGTAGGCATAGCCGCCGGTCGTGATGACCACGCTGTCCGCGTAAATCAGCAGGGTATCCGCGCCGCGAACAGCCTTAACGCCCTTCACGGAGCCATCTTCGTTCATCAGGATTTCGACGCCCTCGGTTTCGAGCAGCAGCTCGATGTCGGTGCCCGCCAGCGTCTCTTCCATCGCGGTGCGCATCGCGGGGCCGACGCCATCCACCAGATGCATCATCTGGAGCGGGCCGTAGCCGACGATCACGTTATCGCTGAAGGGCATGCCCAGACGCTCGCCCATCCAGTCGATCGTCTCGCCGGAGCGCTCGACGGTGATCGTCGTCAGCACCGGATCGAGGCGGTAAGACGCGTTGCTCATCAGGTTGGCGTACATCTGATCAAAGGTGTAATGCACATCCAGTGCCTTGGTGTACTTGGTCTCATAGCCGCCGACCATGCCCTGGCTGGTCGCGGTCGTTCCGCCGAGCTGCGTCAGCTTCTCGAGCAGCACAACCTTCGCGCCGTTGTCGTAAGCCTCAACCGCAGCGGCAACGCCCGCGCCGCCCGCGCCGACAACCACGACATCCGTCGTCATTTCAATCGTTTCGCCCTCAGCCTGCTCAGCCTTCGGAGCGGCAGTCTTGAGCGCCTCAATGTCCGCGCCCGCCTCGGTCAGCGCCTGCTCAGCGGCGGCGAGAATCGCCTTGCTGGTCATGGTCGCGCCCGTCACGGTATCCACCGCAAGGCTCTGGTTGGCAACAATCGCAGCCGGAACTTTTTCAATCGCCGGATCGCAGATGCCGGCGGTCTCCGAATGCTCGACAACCTCGACAGCGGTGATCGCGTTGTTCTCCACGGTCACGGCAACCTTCACCGCGCCGCCAACGCCCTGACCCTCACCGGTGTACGTTCCAGCCGTCATCTCGGCGGAAGCACCGGCGGAGAGCAGCATCATGGCGCATGCCAGAATTGCGACAATTTTCTTCTTCATGGTGTTTCTCCTTTCAGTTTTCCCTTCGTCCTCTTTGGGAATGACCAAACAGAATCAGAGGATTGCTTTTTCTGTCTGTTTCCTGTAAACTGTATACAGTGTCATTCCTATTTCTATTTCATTGTACAATCTCAAGGGGCTTGAGAGTCAAGCCCTTCTTGTAATTTTATTGACAATCTTCTGTTTTTTAATGATCCATCAGCCGATCCGGCTTACGTCAGGAGCATATCTCATGAAAATATCTATCAGCTCGCTTTCCATTGCCTACGGGCTTACCACGGAAGCCCTGCGCTATTACGAGGAAAAGGGTCTGCTTTCTCCGGATCGAACTGCCTCCAGCGGCTTTCGGCGTTTCTCGATCGCGGACGTGCAGCGGCTGGGCATCATCAAGAGCCTTCAGCGTCAGGGCTTCTCGCTGGATGAGATCAAGCGGATACTGACCGGATGTTCCCTTGACGACCTGATTGTGATGATGGACGAAAAGCGTTCCGTTCTGCGCGAACAGATTGCGCAGCAGAACGCCGTTTACGAGCGCATGACCATCGGCACCGATCTTCTGCGCGACTGCCCGCGCCTGATCATGCAGCCGCGTTTGTGCGCGGGCTGTGCCTCCTATCTGATTGATTTTGACTCCGTTTCCGCGCTGTGGGCAGCCGTTCCCAAAATGCCTTTTCTCAAGGACTTGATCGACGCGCTCCCGCTGACCAACTACTGCACCACCATTCCTCTCCCGCTGCTGAACGGCGAAAGCGCCGCCACGCGCATCGGCATTGTCGCCCCGGTGGAATTTACGCATGCCATCCATGCGGATTTTTCGCAGATGCGCATGTGTGCCGCGCCGCAAACCGTCAAAGTGATTTTCGATCTGCGCCCGCCGGAGACAACCTCCCTGCATCCCGTCATCGATTTGGCACGCGAATTCATGCAGACCCATCGCCTCACGCCCGTCTGCGAGGGATACACGCGTCAATACGCATGGTTCGTCGATCCCGACGGGCAGATGCGCCACTATTCCGAGTTGATCGTGCCGGTGATGGCGCCATAAAGCCTGCCGCGTCCTTTTTATAAACACAAAGAAAAAGAGTGAACCCGTCATCCGAAAGGATGTTTGGGTTCACTCTTTTGCTATCTTTTTTCGGGCGCTTTGCCGCAAGGGGCGTCTTTGAAGACCTCATGCGCCACGCACGGCGGATGCGATTCGCGTCAGTCATTTTTCAGCGCCTGCAAATATCTGCTCAGCGCATCCTTCCAATCCGGAAGAGGCTTAAATCCGTTTTGAACCAGCTTGCTCTTATCCAGTCGGCTGTTGAAGGGACGCGCCGCCCTCGATATGCCATACTCCGCCGTCGTCACCGGAACGACCGTCACATCCATGCCCGCCTGACGGAAGATTTCGCAGGCAAACTCATACCAGCTGATGTATCCGCCCTCATTGGTCGCGTGATAATAGCCGTATTTTTCGGTTCCAATCATATCCACCAGCAGCCGTGCAAGGTCAAGCGTATAGGTCGGCGTGCCGATCTGGTCGCAAACCACCGACAGCGTGTCGTGCTTTTTCCCCGCATTCAGGATAGTTCGGATAAAGTTTCTGCCATTCAGCCCAAATCCCCACGCAATGCGGACAATAAAGTACTTTTCAAGCGTTTCCGCCACCGCCTGTTCGCCTTCCAGCTTCGTCTGACCATAGACGTTCAGCGGCTGATATTCCTTGCAGTCCGGCTGCCATGGTTTTTCGCCGCGCCCGCCGAACACATAATCCGTGCTAATATAGACCATCTTTGCGTCCAGCGCTTTGCAAGCACACGCAATGGATCGGGTTCCTTCCGCATTGATTGTGCGAACCTTGGATACATTCTCCGCCTCTTCCGCAGCGTCTACATCTGTCCACGCCGCGCAATGAACGACGACATCCGGTTGTACCTCATTCAGGACGCGAACCACCTCGGCATGATTCGTGATATCCATAGGGATATACGGCATGCCGCACACCGGGCTCCCGTCGTGAATTCCGCTGTATATCGGCGCAATATCGCTCCCAATGCCAGAAATCCCCCGTGCAGCCAGCTCATTCATCACATCGTGTCCAAGCTGCCCCCCGACACCGGTTACAAATACTTTCACACGCTCACCTATTTCCATACATTTTTTCGTAATAGTTCTGATATTCGCCGGAGATGATGGTCTTCCACCAATCCTGATTGTCCAGATACCACCGGATGGTCTTCTTGATGCCGTCCGCAAACTTCGTTTCCGGCAGCCAGCCCAGCTCGTTGTGGATCTTCGTCGGATCGATGGCATAGCGCAGGTCGTGCCCCTTGCGGTCGCCGACATAGGTGATCAGGCTTTCCGGCTTGCCCAGCTCTTTGCAGATGATCTTCACGATGTCGATGTTCTTCATTTCGTTATGGCCGCCGACATTGTAGACTTCGCCCACGCGTCCATTGTGAATGATGAGATCGATTGCGCGGCAGTGATCCTCGACATACAGCCAGTCGCGGACGTTCTCGCCCGTGCCGTATACCGGCAGGGGCTTATCCGCCAGCGCATTGGCGATCATCAGCGGGATCAGCTTCTCCGGGAAGTGATACGGACCATAGTTATTGGAGCAGCGGGAAATCGTCACCGGCAGACCGTATGTGCGATGATATGCCAGAACGAGCAGATCCGCGCCCGCCTTGGAAGAGGAATACGGGCTGGAGGTATGAATCGGCGTTTCCTCCGTGAAGAACAGATCGGGGCGGTCAAGCGGCAAATCGCCATACACCTCGTCCGTAGACACCTGATGATAGCGCTTGATGCCGTACTTGCGGCAGGCGTCCATCAGTGTCGCGGTGCCGATGATGTTCGTCTGAAGGAAAATGCCCGGATCCTCGATCGAGCGATCCACATGGCTTTCCGCGGCAAAGTTTACGACAATATCCGGATGCTCCTCCTCAAAGAGCTTGTTGACCGCCTCACGGTCGCAGATATCCGCCTTCACAAAACGGAAATTCGGATTGCCCATCACCGGTTCAAGCGTGGAAAGATTGCCCGCATAGGTCAGTTTATCCAAACAGATGATACGGTAATCCGGATACTTCTTCAGCATATGAAAAATGAAGTTCGAGCCGATAAAACCGGCGCCGCCCGTTACGATGATCGTCATATATCCTCCTTAAATCTCCCCGTAGACAAAATTGCAGTCGCTGTCCTTCAGCATGGGGGACGTCGTATCCTTCTGAGAAAGCAGATGTTCCGTGACCTCGCCCCACTCTACGCCGATTTCCGGGTCATTAAAGCGAATTCCGCGGTCGCATTCCTTGCTGTACAGGTGATCGACCTTATAGCAAAACTCGACATCGTCCGTCAGCGTCTTGAAACCATGTCCAAAGCCCCGCGGAATAAAGAGCATCCGCTTGTTTTCCGCGCTCAGCTCCACCGCAACCCACTGCTTATAGGTCGGGCTGCCTTTGCGCAGGTCAACGGCAACGTCCATCACCGCGCCGCGGGTCACGCGAACCAGCTTCGCCTGCGCATACGGCGCATTCTGGAAATGAATGCCGCGAAGAATGCCCTTCTGCGCGGAATAAGACTGATTATCCTGCACAAACTCCGCCGTGATTCCGATTTCCTCAAACGCCTTTTTATTGTAGGTCTCCATGAAATATCCGCGCTGGTCGCCAAAAACCTGCGGCTCAACGATATATACGCCCGGGAGCTTCGTATCGATTCTCTTCATCATATCAGTAACGCACCTTTCCTTCCGCAACCGCCTTCAAATGATGACCATAGGGGCTCTTTCCATAGCGCTCGGCGGATTCCAGCAGCTTTTCTTTGGAAATCCACTCGTTCCGGTAAGCGATTTCTTCCGGTGCGCTGATCTTGATGCTCTGACGCGTTTCGATCATGCGTACGAAATCCGCCGCATCCACAAGGCTGTCCATCGTGCCCGTATCCAGCCACGCAAAGCCTCTGCCAAGCAGCTGAACATCCAGCACGCCCCGCTTGAGATACATATCGTTCAGCGTGGTGATTTCCAGCTCACCGCGGGCAGACGGCTTGACCGCCTTCGCCATCTCGGATACGCCCTTCGGGTAGAAATACAGCCCCGTAACCGCATAATTGCTCTTGGGCTCCCTGGGCTTTTCTTCGATGGAAATGACGCGTCCGCCTGCATCGAATTCCACCACGCCGAAGCGTTCCGGATCGTTGACATAGTATCCGAACACCGTCGCCCGCTCGTTCTTTTCGGCGTTCTGAACCGAATCGCGCAGGATCTTGCCAAAACCGTTGCCATAAAAGATGTTGTCGCCCAGAACCATGGCGCATGCGTCATCGCCGATGAATTCCTCACCGAGCAGGAACGCCTGCGCCAATCCGTCCGGACTGGGCTGAACTTTATACGAGAGGTTGACGCCGAACTGGCTGCCGTTTCCAAGCAGATGCTCAAATCGCGGCGTATCCTCCGGCGTAGAAATGATGAGGATATCGCGGATGCCTGCCAGCATCAGCGTCGAAAGCGGATAATAGATCATCGGTTTGTCGTAAACCGGAAGAAGCTGCTTGCTTGTAACCATCGTCAGCGGATACAGCCGCGTGCCGGCGCCGCCCGCGAGAATAATTCCCTTCATATCGAACAACTCCTTTTCACTTCAAACCCGCATTTTGCATGATTGTCCGAATCTTTGCCGCGTCGCCCCACTCGCCGGGGCTGTCATACGCCCGATCCGGATACGCGCCATACCGCAGCTTGATGTCGTAATGGTGTTCCGCAATGTATTGCTCAACGCGCTGAGCAAGCGTCATCGGCTCGCCCGTGCAAACGTTGATGATGCCGTCGATCTCGCTTTGGACGCTGGCAGCCGCGATCATCTTCGCAAGCTCATCCACATCCACGAAATCATACAGGTTCTTGCCGCTCGTGAAGGGGAATTCCCGCTTGCCTTCCGCCGCAGCACGGGCAATCTTCGAGAAGATGCTGTTGCCTCTCAAATCGTCGCCCGTAATGTAGTAGGCGCGAAGCCAGCGCAGGCTGCACGGGCTATCCTTCGCCGTCAGCATCAGGCTCTGACGCATGGCGTTTTTGGCAATGCCGTATTGGGATTGCGGATTGCAGGGCGTACGCTCGTCAATCGCACCCTCCCAATAGCCAACCTCGTGCATCGTGCCCATCACGGAAAGGATCGGCAGACCGCCGCTCATCATGTTGCCGCAGAACTCGATATGCTTGGACAGATCACTCATATGCGCCGGAGAATTGTGTACGAATCCATCCCGCCAAGCCAGATGGATGCACGCATCCGGCTTGCCAAACTGTTCATAAATATCCTTGTCGCCGCTGAACAGGGAAACCCTGCTCTGCTCAGCTCTCGGATCTACATCATCGAATCGAAAATCCGATGCAATCACTTCATGCCCCATGTCAAGCAGCTGCTTGACCACGTGCCTTCCTATGTACCCGGCTGCGCCAGTGACCAGTACTCTCATGTTCACATCTTCCTTTTTCATTTTTTACTGAATCTCTGTAAAACCCTATTGCCGCAAGTATCAAGCGCATATGCCAAAGTCAAGGTCAATACCGTATAGATCACAAACAGCATCCATACATACTGTCTGCCCATCCACTCAGGAGAAAAGCCGTCCATCAAATGTGAAATCAACCAGTGATGAACGAGAAAAACAGGGTAGGTCAGCTTTGCGCCGACTGCCATAAAGGACTTAACCGAATCACTTTGAATAGCTCGTGCAATCCATACCATCAGAGCGAACAGGAAGACACAAAAAGCAATGCACAGCGTCAAACTGTAAATCTGATTTCTGAGCAGATATGCCAGAGCAAATACGCCTGCACTTCCGGCTAAAAGCGGAAGCGGTTTGTCGTTTAAATCATATTTGACAAACGCCATGCCAAACAGAATCTCCGGAATGCGGAGAAAGAAGCTTTGATCTGACACTTTTCCTTTAAACGCTATATAAATTACCCCCCCACAAACAGCCGTCGCAATCATATGGCGCTCGGCGGCGGCATGCAGCAGCGGGAACAGCAGATAAATCAGGATGATACAGCCCAGAAACCACTCGCCCAATTTATAATAATGAAACGGAATGAATCCAAGACTGCACAAGTATCCGTCCATTCCCAATACGCTGAATATCCTCAGCCACGGTTTTTCTGTGTTCATGCCCTTATAATACAGAAAATCAAACGCTGTTGCCGCCGCGTACGCAATCCAGAACATCGGGTATATGTTTTTGAAGCGATGGATAAAGAATGTTTTTGCATCCTTATAGGTGTACATCAGCCTCGCTCCGGACAGCATAAAGAACAGGCTCACGCCAATACCGCCCAAATACACCTTGCCGTCAATATAAAAATTGGGAATCAGACTATTCTGCGGATACAGAAACGTACCGTTGTATCCGCAAACCGCCGCATTGAAATGAACGATGGATACACAAAGGCAGGAAAATAAACAAATCAAATCAAACGCAGCAATCCTCTTTCGACCTGTTGCCATGATGAAGTTCTCCTTTTGCTTCTCCGGCTCAGCCAATCCATTTTTTGCCGCCGAAAAAGTGATAGATTCTCTTGCTCACGCTCCAAATCGGCTTGGGAATCCGCCGCTTAATGGCACGTTTTACAATAATCCTTGCCGACGGAGTATTCTGCGTCAAGCCATGCTGCCAAATATACTGATTCATACCCGAAAGCCCATCATGAGATCCGATTGTACCATGCAGCGCCTTCAGCGTTTCACGCGCCATAAAGTGATAATTGGTCAGCTCGATCGACGTGTACTGATCCGTCATTCCCCATGCCTCATAATAGCCCTGGCTCTGCGCACACGGTCCATAGATTCGCTCGATCGCGTGAAGCAGCGTGCCGTCACACGCATTCGGCTCTTGCGGGAAATCTTCATACTTCCATTTTTTATCAAAAAGCGGCTTCAGCGCTTTGGGTCTAAACCAGAACATCGTTCCCAATGGAGAAATCGGCTCTTTTTCGCGATTCAAATCCACCTGAATCTTCAGCTCTTCTGCAAGCTTAACGACGTTATCGTAGTTTGTCGTCCATTCATTGCCAACTGTATCATAAAACAAGCCATGATACGGCGGCGGCGGCATCAGCATGCCCATTCGCGGTTCAGACTTAAATTTTGCAATGACATTGCGGACATAGGCTTTGCTGCCCAGCACGTTTTCCAGACAGCGATACGCAAAGGACTGACCGGAGGAATACGGCTTGACCTGCGTCGTTTTCTTGTCGTGCGCGAAACACGCCAACTCATACCGATCCACATACGGCGCCGCGCCGACCAGAAGAGCGCTGACATCTCTGCCCCGGTTTTCAATCCGAATAATTTCAACCTTTCTCGGCTCCAGCTTTTTCGCCGCCTCCGTCACCAGCTTCTCCATCGTGTCGTTGCAGACCGTGAAATAGATATCGGCGTTCGGCGGCATGGAATCCGCGTAGTGGATGCTCTCTTCGATTTTATCCTCAAAATACAGGTGCATAAACAACGCCGTCTTCGTCGTTTTATATGCCTCCCGGTCGCAGCAATCCGTCATGCTGAGCGGATAATTCAGGTGCATTCTGTCCTTGATATCCGCCATGTTGCCGGTTCTCAGCAGGTTTTCCCAGACCATATCCATGTCATAGTCGAAGTTCTCGCAGATATATCGATAGGCTTCGATTGCCGCCTCGCCCGTGCTGACATCAATATACTCATTGTATATATTGGTGAACATCTTTCTCTTGAAGATTGGGCACTTTCTGTTCTGAATCAGCTCCTTGGCTTCAAGCATCAGCGGATATCTATTGACCTCTTCCAAATCATCCGTCTGAACATAGACATCGCTGACATATCCGCAATCATTGAATTTTTTGGTGAAGATCGCTTCATGCTTGCCTATTGCATCCCAATAATTGCGGATTTCGCCCATGTGATCCCAATAGTCATGGAATTCTCTGCTGTTGAGCATCTTGTTTCGGATGCAGATAAAGCTGGACTGGATATGCTCGGGGATATAGCCATACCCCGTTGTTCCAAACGGATCAAAATCAATCTTATAGTGCTTCGTCAGCCCCCAGAAGTCCACATCGCGCCCATTCATCTCCTCAAAAACTTCCGAGAACGGATACAGCGGACCGTAGAAGGTGAAGTTCATCAGGACAACTTCATCGAATTTGCCCAGCTTCTTCCATCCATACTGTTCCATCGCCGCTTTGTACGCCCATACGTCAAAGCCCTTGTTTTCTCTTACAAAGACATTGGGCGTAATGGCTTCCAGTACAGTCCTTCCCTCCGTTGTCAGCTTTCCATTGCAGACCACAAACAACTCGCTGCAATTCTTCTTCATATCCTCCAGCATATACGGCACATACCGATCAACAATGCCGTCCTTGTCATAGAAGAAGTAAATGACCAGACGCTTGATGTTCTTGATTCCGCTTAGCTTCATTTCCGTATCTCCTTATTTCCTGTTTCTGAGTTTCTTCACCGCAACCATCGGCAGCTTCCATCCGTACGTCTTCGCCGCCGACACACAGCGCCGTATTTTTCCCAGCAGTTTAATTCGTTCAAGATGATACCGAACGGGCTCCCGCTCCGCCGAACAGGGAATCTCGGAAAGCTGGCTATAAAGCGCTTCCGCCGTTTTTTGTACGGTGAAATGCTCACAAATGCAGGCGTTTGCCTTCTTTCGCAGCGCTTCGCGCTCATCCCGGTTGTCAATCAGGTCTTTGATGTTTCGATACCATTCCTCTTCCGTATTCGCGCAGGCAGCCTCTATGCCGAATCGCTCGTAGAACCTGCTGTACGGCGCGACGTTTGAATAGACGAAAGCCGTTCCTGCCGCTCCGTATTCGATCAGCTTGATATAGTGCTTGCATGCGTGAAAGCCCGCATCCGGCATCGGCGCCAGCCCGATATCCCATTGCAGCTTCTGAAAGCTGTCCAGATAATCCTCGTAGCGTGCGCAGAACGGTATGCATTGCGCATGGATTTCCTCCGCGAACGATGGATGTGCGCCAAAAAACTGGATGCTGACCTTTTCGCCATACTCCCTGTGAATGCGTTTGAGTACCTTTTGAAGCAGCAGCTCGACATCTGCCGTTCGATCGATGGATCCGGCAAAGCCCAGCTTGACCGGTTCATCCGCATCATGGGCTTTCCAGTCGCTGATTCCGAGCGCAGGCTCCTCCACGCGAATCGGCTTCTGCCCCGGCTGTAAGTACTTTTTTAAAATGATCGGCGAAGGCGAAATCAGCGCGTCGCTCATTTGAATGATCGCCTGAATGTTCTGCCGGATATCCTTCCGCCTGTAATACGCCGCGCTGCTGATCGTCTGCGGAATGTTCAGCAGATCGTCATCCAAAATATAAATCAGATATTTGCCGGCGCGATGCAGCTTTTCCGTCAGCTGCCTTTCGTACCCGTCATCCAGCCTTCCCAGCAGCACGATATCCGCCCAGTTCAGCTTTTCGTCGTCAAGCTCCATTGTCCGGCAGGCTCTGTACTCCACTTCGCCCGCCTGCTCCAAATATTCAAGCTGGCTGTGACCACAGAGCTGAATGGACGGGATCATCTGCCGATAGATCAGCATGATATGCCTTTTCATGTTCACGTTTCTCCCGGCTTATCCTTTTTCGTAAGCATCGCAGACGGTCTTTGCGTCCCCCACCATCTGAACCTGCCCATGCTCAATCCAAACGACCCTGCTGCACATTTCCCTGACTTGCCCGATGTTATGGCTGACCAGCAGCACCGTCGTTCCTCCGTGCATCATGTCCATCATGCGCTTTCGGCTCTTCTCCTGAAAATCCGCATCGCCGACCGACAGAACCTCGTCCACAATCAGGATCTCCGGCTCGACAACCGTTGCGATTGAAAACGCCAGCCTCGCGATCATGCCGGATGAATAGTTGCGCAGCGGCATGTCGATAAACGGCTCGATCTCCGAAAACGCGATGATCTCTTCGCTTTTCTGCTTGAGGAATTCCTCCGAATAGCCCAAAATCGCGCCATTCAGAAAGATGTTCTCCCGCCCCGTCATATCCATGTCGAAGCCGCTTCCCAATTCCAGCATGGGCGCGATATTTCCGCGGACGACCACACTGCCCTCCGACGGTTTTAAGATGCCGGATATCACCTTGAGCAGCGTGCTTTTCCCCGCGCCGTTATGCCCGACAAGCCCGACAACCTCGCCCCGTTCAACCTCGAAACTCACCTGCCTGAGCGCCTCAAACTCGTTGTATTTCAGCTGCCTCCGCAGTTTTCGGATCATATATTCCTTGAAACTGTTGATTCTGTCGTTTGCCATGCGAAAGCGCACGGACACGCCCTTGACCTCAATCATGCTATTCATGCTTGTGTTCCTTTGCAGATTATAGATGCATTACAAATTCGTCCTGACTCTTCTTGAATACAAAAACACCCAGCATCAGCACGACGAGCGAAGACAGGATGCACCAGAGATACGCCATGGGTTCGGGCGAAATTCCGTCAATGATGCAGATTCGGGCAAAGGTAATATACTGATACATCGGGTTCATGTGATAATACAGCAGCAGGTTCTTCGGAATGATGCTGTCCGAATAGAATACGGGCGTCAGGTACATCCACATCATGCTGACAACACCCCAGAGAAACTGCGTATCCTGAAAGAAGGTCATCGCCGCGGAAAGCAGCAGCATCATGCCCAGCACAAAGCCGAGCATGCACAGGATATCAAAAATGAGGAGCAACAGGGACGGGCCGAACGCCGTGCCCGTGAACAGCATGACGAGCAGCAGCGGCAGCAGCGCCATTGCGAAGTTGATCAGCGAAGAACACAGCCTCGAAATCGGATAGATATACTTCGGCATGTAAACCTTCTTGATCAGGGAAGCATTGCTCGTGATGGCGGTCATGCCCATGCTCGTTGCCTCCGTGAAGAAATTGAAGAAGACAACACCCGTCAGCAGATACACCGGATAATTGGGAATATCCGCCTTGAAGATCGTGGAGAACACGACATACTGAACCGCCATCGTAATCAACGGATTCAGAAAGCTCCATGCCACGCCCAAGACCGAACGCTTGTATTTTGTTTTAAAGTCCCTTGAAACCAACTGCTTGAGAAGAAAGCCGTATTTGCTGTACAACATACATAACGCAACAACGAGGTTATTTCTTCCCTTTTTTCCAGCCTGATAGCCCCATATTGCATATAACGCAGCAAATATAAACGTACTCGCGACAATAACCCAGTATGTCTTGTAAAAATGAAGCTCCCGAACGCCTGTCAGCTTCGTGCAAAGCATGCCTGCGCCGGGCGCATCGTTGACCGTGTACAGCTTATCCGTGGAAATCTGCTGTGCGATATCAAAGCGCCCTGTCGTGATCGTGTTGCCAAAGTAGATGGATATGCTGCTGCCCGGCATGCAGCCCTGCGTAGTCAGGTTCAGCGTCAGGTCTTCACCCTGACGAATCTGCCCGATCTGTTCAAGCGGAAGCGTCACATACTTGCTGTTTTCAAATACATCGACGGATGCGCTTCCATGGGCAACTTCTTCCCCCTGTTCATTTCGCAGGCTCATATTCAAAACGCCGCTGTTGGTCGTGCGTCCGAAATTCGTTCCCATCACGCTCACGCCGACGATCTGTTCTGCCGGCGCTTTGATCTTCTGGGTGACCTGCCATCCATCCACAATTTCCCCGATGACCGACTGCGGCGACAGCGAATCACCGGTGACAATCGTTCTGTGAAACTGCTGACCCGCCGCAAAATACACGATCAGGACCAGCGCCCAATACAGCGCCGCCAGCGTCAGCAAAAAGCGCTTTGATTTTTTAGTATCCACACTTGCACCTCATTTTAACCAAGTACGATCAAGCCCATCAGTCTGAAAAAGCCATGGATGTACGCCCGGTTTTTCAGGTAGAACCGAATCCCGCTTCTGCTCTGTTTCATTTTATCAAGGAACTGTCTGTCCTCTGCCGTGAGCAGGGAGCCGTAGGTGGCTTCAAATTCGTCCGCCTGCGTTTTTTTGCGCTCGATCACGCTTCGAACCTCTCGCCAATGGGTGATTCTCTTGCCGATATATCGAATGCTGCCGACGCGCTTTGCGCCGACGCTGTTGCCGCCATGCTGACGATACAGGCTCAGCGGCTCATCCAGATAGATGATTTTTCCAAACCTCGCCGCCACCGCCGCCATCCACCAGTCATGCATGATGACCCGGCTTCCGTTTTGGCACTGTGTCGCAAAACTGCACAGCGAACGGTTGATCATCATCGCGCCGCCGGTCACCACATTCTGCATCAGAATCGCCCGATAATCGAAGTGGTCAAACGCCTGCTTCTGATAGCGCATCAGCGACGGAGCCATGACATTCAGCTTTTCATCGACGACCTTCTGATCCGAAAAGACCAAAATCGGCATATCGCCGCCCCATTGTTTCTCCGCCTTCATCATCGCGTCCATCAACTTACGCATCTTTTCCGGATCAAAAACATCGTCCTGATCCGAATAAAGCATATATGAACCTGCGCAGTTTTCGCTCAGCCAGAAAAAATGGTCTCTGGCGTTTCCGAATCTCACGCCGGCATGCACCCGCGTGATTTTCTCGGGATATTTCGCCGCATATTCGTCCGCGATCAAATCCGTCCCGTCGGTCGATCCGTCATCCGAAATCGTCAAATGCCAGTTTTTATAGCTCTGATTCAAAATGGAATCGATCTGTTCGCGGATATAATCTTTTCCGTTGTACGTCGCCATCAGGACTTCGATTTTATCCATGTGCACCCCGTTTATGCTTGTTCATGATACATTTGTTTTCTGTCGATGATTCCCTGTTTTGACAGATTGCCATACTTATTTCATTATACATTTAAACAACATTCATGTCAACACAGCCGCTATCTAACCCGCCCATAGATTCGATATGTATTCATACCTGATTGAGTTGCAAACAATAGAAAAAGCCATCCTTTTTGTTCCTTACTCAGAAACTCGGATGGCTTTTCCCCGTGGTTTCTATGAATCGATCAAGCCGGTTTCAGCTCGCTCCATTCCTTCAACCCTCGTGCGCATTCAGCGCTTTTCTCAATGTCCCGTGATGTTGAACCAGTCGGTTGTGACCAGCACTGCTTCGCCTGTTACGTTGTCCACAACGATAACATTCGATACAAACGGTCCATTTTCCGGGCAGTCCATGTTGTGTTCCTCGCTATTATCCGGATATCCTCCGCGCAGTGTAATGCTGCTGTCATACAGATAATAGGTCACCGAGTAATCGCCGGAACCGCCGGTAATCACAGGCTTCTTGATCGTAAAGCCCTTTCCATTGTCATACACTCTGGCTTCAGGCTTTTCTGCCTTCAATGGCTCATAATAACCGCTAATGCCAAACCAGTCGGTCGTTACCAGCACAGCTTCACCCGTTACGTTATCCTGAACGATAATGTTCGCCACAAACGGTCCGTTCTCCGGACAATTCATGTAGAACTTCTCTCCGTTATACGGGCAAGCACCGCGCAGCGTAATCGTGCTGTCATACAGGTAATAGGTGATCGTGTAATCACCGGAGCCGCCGGTAATCTGCGGTCTGTCGATAATGAAGCCCTTTCTGTCGGGATACAGCTCAGCCGCCGGTTTCATAGCCTTCAGCGGCGCACCATAGCCTGTAATGCTGACCCAATCCGTCGTGACCAGCACTGCTTCGCCCGTTACCTGATCCGCTACGATGATATTGGATACAAACATGCCGTTTTCCGGACAGTTCATATAGAACACATCTCCATCATACGGGTAAGAAGCACGCAGCGTAATGCTGCTGTCATACAGATAATAGGTGACCGTGTAGTTGCCGGAGCCGCCGGTAATCACAGGCTTATTGATGTTAAATCCGCATCCGTTGTTAGTCACTGCCACGGCAGGCTTTTCAGCCTTCAACGGCACACAATAGCCTGTAATGTTAAACCAGCCAGAATTGACCATGACGCTTTCGTTCGTTTCGTTATCCGTTATGATCAGGTTTGCCGTAAACGGACCATCCTCCGGACAAATCATGGTGAATGTATCTCCGTCATACGGGTATGTACCGCGCAGCGTGATGCTGCTGTCATACAGATAGCAAACGATCGAATAGTTTCCGGAACCGCCGGAAACTGTAGGCTTATGGATGATGAAGCCCTTTCCATCCGGTGACAATTCTCCGCCGCGTGTTTCAGCCGACAGCGGTTCAAATCCTGTGATGTTAAACCAATCTGTGCTGACCAGCTTGCTTTCGCCCGTCACATTATCCGTAACAATGATGTTCGTAATGAATGCGCCGTTCGTCGGGCAATCCATGTATAGGATATTGCCATTATACGGGATTGCGCTTCGCATCGTAATCTTGCTGTCGTACAGATAGTAATTCACCGAATAGTTTCCGGAACCGCCGCTGATGCTCGGTTTGTAGATCACAAAGCCGCGGTTGTCGTCATACAGCTTCGCCTGCGGTTTTTCGACGCTCAGCGGCTTGTAGTCCGAGATCGTAAACCAGATGGTGTTGGATTCTACGCGTTTGCTTCCCGCGTAGTCTCCGTTCTCATCAAAATACTGCACCTCGGCGTTCACCTTCAGGCTGTAGGTTCCGCTCTGTTTGACTGTGATGTAGGTTACCGCACGGTTTCCACCGAGCATACCTTCAGCAATATGTCCGCCCTGAACTATCTTACCGTTGATATCGTAAACGTGGTACTGGATATCATAATGATCATTTTCGTCATCAATGATTTCCGGATAATCCAGCCAGATACCCTTGCCGTTGTTGCGATAATCCCAGACAAGATCGGAAATATGAGGTTCACGATCCGGCAGATTGCCGATCTTCACACGCAGCGGATTGCAAAGTTCGCTCTCCACACCTGCATACATACGGGTCACCCAATAGGTGTAATACCCAGGCGCAAGGTTGGCGTCCACATAACCGGATGCATCTCCGCTCAGCGTTGTGAGCAGGGTACGCGGTCCATCGCCGACCTGTCTGTAAACCAGGCAGTTGTGAATTCCGTTCATCTTTTCCCAGCCCAGCAGCACCATCGTATCCGAGTGAGATTTCAGATTGATATAGTCTACCGCCTCAACTGTAATCTTCGTGCGGACGACCTTGCTCCAGTCGCCGTAGTAATTGCCGGATTCATCCAGTGCGCGAACCTGGAATTCGTAGTCCTGACCGAATTCGATTCCTTCAACGGTAACCCATGTATCCGTTGTCAGGAAGCTGTCCCAATCCGCGGCATCTGCCTTGCGCCAGCGAAGCTCATACTTGGATGCGCCGGTTACAGAGCTCCAGCGAACTTCTGCGTCTTCCCACTTGATACCATCATAGTAGTGACGCTGCGCAGCACTTGCTGCCAGATGCGTCGGCACATCCAGCACTTCCTGAATTGCGGGCGCAATGCCGCTGATTTCGCCGTAGCCGGTCTTCGCACCCTTGAATACGCCCTGAACGCGGTAGCTGTACTGGGTGTTCGCCTGTGCGCTCGTGTCGTCGTAGGTGTGCCCCGTTATGCCGGTCGCAATCACCTGATAATCGTCTTCTCCGCTTGCCTTGCGCTCAACGGTATAGGTCGGATGGATGTTGTAATCCTCCATCTCCCAAACCAGATGGTTTCCGGTGTCCTTCGACCAATACCAGGTGAAATTCTTCGGCGCAAGTCCTTCCGGAAGCGCAAGCGTCACGCTCGCAGGTTCAGACTTTTCACTGTATACACCGTTCTCGCTGACCTGAACGACATACGAATAGGTGTAGCCAAACTCAAGGTTCTCATCCGTATAGCTATTGTCATTGCCATCAATCGTATCAATCAGCTGATATTCTCCGCCGTTTTCGCTGCGGAAAATATAGAATTTCTCGGCTTTGCTGCTTCCGTATTCGGTAGCAACCCGCACGTAGACCTCATTCGTCAGCTTGTTATTGGATGTAGATTGGCAGCATTCATCAAAGTACCTCTGATTCGGTCCGTATGTGCCCGACCAGACCTTTCCCACCTCGGAAATACTTCCGTTCTTGAATATCGCCGCATACATCTCATATGCCGCGCCCCATTCAAGTCCGGTCAATTTCTTGTCGTTTCCGGAATAGCTCAAATAGAACTGCTGCCAATCCGATGTGCCGACCTTGTGAACGAATCCGAACACTTCTCCGTATCCGCTGTCGCCCGCAGCGGTCATGCCCGTCCACTGTTTTGCGGAGTCATCGTAATTGGAATACAGTCTGGCTTTCCACTCCGTTTCCTTGCCGTTGCCAAGCGTAAGCTCGTCGCTGACCGATTCCACGCCGAGGGAACGGATGCGGATGCGGTAACGGTAGTTTTTCAGCTTGGGCGTTTCGCCGCTCAAATCGAAGATCGGGTCATTTTCTTCCAAATAGGACGAGTTATAATCAGATGTTTCTGCGATTGCCGTAAACGCGCCGTCGTTTTCCGTGCGCTCCAACGTCGCCTTGAAATCCGAACGTTCATAATAATCGGAAGAATATTCCCAGCGAATTCTCAGCTTTCCGTTGTCGTCGGTTTCAAAGCGAAGATTGCTCGGCTTTGTCGGTCCGACATAAACCGTCGCCGTGTTGCCACCCGTATAATAGACATTATTTTCGCCATCATAAATGCCTCCGATTCCGTAAACCTCATAGGTTGCGCCCGGTGTCAAGCCGCTGATGAAGGACGAACCCACAGCCTTCCATTCGCTGCCGCTTCCGGCTTCGCGATAAAAGTTATAGTCACAGCTGGTCCTTCCGCCGCCATTGATCGCATAGTATACTATTATTCTGCTCCACGTCGAAACCTCGCCCTTGGTTACAATGTCAGCACGAGCAGAAATCTCTCTCGTTTTATCCGAGATTTTCTTGCTGCCGAGCGTCGCATAGTCGCTCTCCATATCGCCGCAGACAAGCTTCACGCGGTACTTGTAATTCAGCATCCGCGGCATATCTCCGCTCAGCTCGAACAGGCTGTTTTCGTCGGTGTAATAGGTGTTCCAGCCCGAAACAGCCACATTTTCCGCGATGACCTGATAGTCGTCCTTGTCCGCTTCGCTGCGCTCGATGGTATAGGTGACGTTTTTGCCAAGGCTGCTGTCGTCGTATCGGATTTCCAACTTTCGGCTGTTTTCAGTCGCATTTTCTCTGCTATCGATGCTCGGCTTATTCGGTACAAAACGAATGGTTGCCGTGTTGCTGCCCGGATAATAAGACCTGTCATTATAGTCATACCCGATTCCGTAAACCTCGTAGGTTGCACCCTTCGTCAAGCCCTTGATCGTATACGAATTCACAGCCTTCCATGTGTCGTTGCTTCCGGCTTCGCGATAGAAACTGTATGTGCAGCTGCTTCTGCCGCTGCCAGTCGCATACCATACACCGATCCCGTCAAACACAGAGATGCCGTTATTCGTTTCAACACTTGGCTTAGCCGTGATCTCTCTCGTTTCTTCCGAGATCGATTTGCTGGTATCGAGCGTCGCATAGTCGCCTTCCACACCATTACAGACAGCCTTCACGCGGTACTTGTAATTCAGCATCCGCGGCATCTCTCCGCTCAGGTCGAACGGGCTGTTTTCGTCGGTGTAATAGGCATCATAGCCTGAAGAAGCCACATTTTCAGCGATGACCTGATAGTCATCCTTATCCTCTTCGCTGCGCTCGATGGTATAGGTGACGTTTTTGCCGAGTCTGCTGCCGCTGTCGCAATAGATACTCAGCTTTCGGCTGTTGTCAGCCACATTTTCGCTGCAACTGATGCTTGGCTTGCTCGGTACAAGGTGAACGGTTACCGTGTTGCCGCCCAAATAATAAACATCATTGCTTCTTCCGATTCCGTAGACCTCATAGGTTGTGCCCTGCGTCAAGCCCTTGATTTCATACGAACCCACAGTCTTCCATTCGCTGCCGCTTCCGGCTTCGCGATAGAAGCTATAGGTACAGCCGTTCCTTCCGCCGCCATTAGCCGCATAGCGTACATCAATTTCGCTCCACGTCGAAACCTCGTCCTCGGTTACAACGCCGACATTAGCAGAAATCTCACTCGTTTTTTCCGAGATTTTCTCGCCGTCGAGCGTCGCATAATCGCTCTCCACGCCGTTGCGGACAGCCTTCGCGCGGTACTTGTAATTCAGCATCCGCGGCATCTCTCCGCTCAGGTCAAACAGACAGTTTTCGTCGGTGTAATAGGCATAATAGCCCGAAGAAGCCACATTTTCCGCGATAACCTGATAGTCGTCCTTGTCCGCTTCGCTGCGCTCGATGGTCACCGTCGCGCCGCTGTTGGAAGAACTCAATTGGATCCACAACCGACGGCTGTTTTGGTCAATATTCTCAAAGTCTATCCTAATGTAGTTAATTACGGGGCTATCCTCCAGCGTTGCCACAGGATACGGCATATTCTCCTCGTTGCAGATGAGTACAGCCGCCTCGCCCATCGCCTCGCCGCAGACCGCGCTCACGCGATAGGTATAGACCTTCATCTCCGGTTCTTCCTCGTTGATATCGCAAAGAACCGCCGTCGAATCGGTATAGCTGGTTTCGGTCAAGCCCTCCGCGATCACCGCGAATTCGCCGTCTTCCTCGGCGCGTTCAACGGTAAACGTGCAGTCAAGCCCCTCCTGCGCCTCAAAGCTCCAGCTCAGGGTTACAAGATGGGTGCCATCTTCCGTCAGCTCGTAGCGTTCCCAAACGAGGTTCGTCACCGCCGGCACTTCGATTGCAGGCTCTTCCGTGGCTTCCGGCTCGACCGTCGCTTCCGGCTCTTCCGTGGCTTCCGGCTCGACCGTGGCTTCCGGCTCCTCCGTTGCTTCCGGCTCAACCGTCGCTTCCGGCTCGACCGTCGCTTCCGGCTCTGCCGTCACAATCGGTTCGGGCGTCGTCTGCTCAGAAGCGACTTCGGTCGGTTTTGCCGTCGGCTTCGCTTTGCATGTGAAAATAACGGCATATTCTTCAATATCCGTTTCATACTGATTCAGATCATCCGTTTCCACGACATACTCGATTTCCTCGCCGTCGTGGTACTTCGGCAGGTTGCTGAAGCTATGCGCCCAGTTGCGCTCTTCATGCTCGGTATCCTCGCTCAGCGTCGCGGTATAGACGTTTCCGTCGCTTCCGCACAGCTTCACGTCCACCTGCTCCGGGCGCAGCCCCAGCTCATCATCGTGATCATCCCACTGAATGTAGACACGAATCGCCTCAATCTTCTCCTTGGAGAGATCAGGCGTTTCCTCGATGATCGGCTCTTCCGTCGCTTCGGGCGTCGGCTCGGCAGTCGGCTCGGCAGTCGGCACTTCGGTTGGCTCGGTGGTCGGCTTTTCGGTTGGCTCGGCCGTCGGCTCTTCGGTCGGCTCTGCCGTCGGCTCTTCAGTCGGCTCTTCGATCGGCTCGGCGGTCGGCTCTTCCTCCGGCTCTTCGAAAACGACCTCTTCGTCTTCCTGTCCTTCCGAATCGTCGTATGTTTGTTCAACAACCGTTTCCGGCGCGGAAACATCCTCTGCCCACGCCAAGTTTGTCGGCATCATCGACGCCAGCATACTCACTACCAGCGCCCAGCTCAGGATCCGTTTCATGTAACCCATCCTTTCTTGTCTGCCCGTGTTTTGCCATACTGCCAAAACACCCTGTATGTCTTTATTATCCTACTTTTTTATGTGAAGTCAAGCAACATTCTCTTTACATTGGACGATAATTGTCATTATCATCCAATTTCGGGGTCAAAAAGCCTATTTTTATACTTGACATTTCGCATTTTTTATTTTTAAACCTCTGCGCTTCACAATCCCATAACGCAAAAATGGAACCGCTCTTCGCAGTTCCATCGCTTTATTTTTCGTTTTCCGCCCGTTCCAGCGCCGCGCCGATCACGGCATCCATGTCATAATATTTGTACTCGCCGAGCCGCCCGCCGAAGATGACCTTCGTTTCGCCCTGCGCCATCTCCCTGTAACGCGCATAGAGCGCTCCGTTCTTCTCGTCGTTGACGGGGTAATACGGCTCGTCTCCCGGCTTCCATTCGGAGGAGTATTCCCGGCTGATGATGGTCTTGGGCAGCTCGTTGCCCGCGTCGTCCCTGCCGAACTCAAACCACTTATGCTCGATGATGCGCGTCCACGGCGTTTCCCTGTCCGTGTAATTGACCGCGGCATTTCCCTGAAAATTCGGCTGATCGAGCAGTTCCGTTTCAAACCGGACGGAGCGATATTCCAGATGACCCAGCCGATAGCCAAAGTAGGCGTCAATCGCGCCGGTGTACACCACCTTCTCCGCCATCGCATCCAGCGCGTCTTTGTTTGCCAGATAATCGGTGTTCAGCCGAACCTCGATGCCCTCCAGCAGATTCGCCACCATCTTGGTGTATCCGCCGATCGGTATGCCCTGATACAGCGCATTGAAGTAGTTGTTGTCAAACGTCAGCCGCACGGGAAGTCTGCGGATGATGAACGCCGGCAGTTCCCGGCAGTCGCGCCCCCACTGCTTCTCGGTATAGCCCTTGATGAGCTTTTCGTAAATATCGCGCCCCACCAGCGAAATCGCCTGCTCCTCCAGGTTTTTCGGCTCGCCGACGATCTCCTTGCGCTGCCTTTCGATTTCCGCCTTCGCCTCTTCCGGCGTGACAACGCCCCACATTTGGTTGAATGTGTACATATTGAACGGCAGAGAATAGAGCTTCCCCTTGTAGTTGGCGACCGGGCTGTTCGTGAATCGGTTGAACTGCGCAAACTGCGTGATATAATCCCATACCTTCTTGTTGTTCGTATGGAAGATGTGCGCACCGTATTTGTGAACATGGATTCCTTCCACGTCCTCGGTATATACGTTGCCCGCGATATTTGCGCGTCGGTCGATCACAAGCACCTTTTTCCCGCGTGCCTTCATCTCGTGCGCAAAAACCGCGCCATACAGTCCCGCGCCAACGATCAAATAATCGTACATCATCGTTTTCTTTTGTCCTTTCCAACGTTGTCCGCGACAGCATCCGTCACGGCGTAACCGTGATCGTTTTTCCGTCCGAATACAGGGTCATCACGCCGTTTTCCTTCGCCGCATAAACCTGCACGCCCGCCTTTTGCAGCCGGATGCGCACGCTGTTCGCAGGTTCTTTGCCCGTCACAAACGCCGTTTCAGGCTGTGCGGCGGAAACCAGTTCCAAGCACGTCGCCGCGTCGCTTCCGCCCCGCGCCGCAATCAGTGCGCTGCACTTCACATTCGCCCCGGAAGATACGATTTCCTTCTCCCCCGCCGCCGTTATGCCGCCCATCACGACGACGCTCGTTCCGCCGTAGTCAATTCTGAGCGACAAACCGTCGTCGCGGCT
>Ga0129311_1000840_pt1 | contig 24538 bp, 20 predicted proteins | sample Go1ome_FD_94435 | JGI IMG/M metagenome (GOLD analysis project Ga0129311, IMG submission 94435) | Western lowland gorrila individual fecal microbial communities from Wisconsin, USA - Go1022B metagenome | ecosystem: Host-associated > Mammals > Digestive system > Large intestine > Fecal | place... | reverse complement strand
TTCAAGTATGTATAGAATGGAAAAGGCTGATCATAGTTGTCACGAGCACCTTCATATGCAGTGTGTTAAGTGCGGAAGAGTCATACATATTGACCGCGATACCATGAATCACATAGCTAAAGGAGTTCAGGAGAGGTATGGATTTGTGATCGACTGTGACAGATCGTCGATATGTGGTATTTGCAAAGATTGTCAGAGATGTTGTGGAGTCGCTGTAGTCTAAACCAAACGGGATTGTTACAGATGGAACTGTATCGTTACGGTCACATCAAAAACTATATATCCCAAAATTTCTAAACATGAAAAGGAGGTGTGCAGAATGAGTAAAAAGAGAATAATGTCATGGATTCTTATAGTGTTCTTTGTATCAGGAGTACTTTTCTCTTACGGCTATATTGCGCGCAATGTGGAGCATGACTGTACAGGGCAGGAATGTCCTATATGTATGCATTTGCAGCAGGCTGCACAATTCCTTTCAAATATAAAGACAATGTCAACTACGCCAGTGTTCTTGGCGTTCTTAAGAGTGTTCACACTTGGAGTTGTATTGGTGTATGCCCACGAGTATTGTACTGATACGCTCGTTTCCCTGAAGGTGGAATTGCTGAATTGATTTAAAGTACGGATATTGACTGCCAATTATAGGCATCAAAATATGCATGTCAATTTTATCAATCAATTCGGAGGTTTATTGATCATTATGAAAAATAGAATATTTGGCCTTGTTATGGCATCGGTACTGATTGTTTCAGCATTCTGTGGTTGTGGGGCGTCAAGGACGGCAGCAGATTCTGATCAGAAAGGGGGCAGTGCGCCAAAAAATACGGCAAATGCTTCGGAATATAGCATTGTATGTACGACTTTTCCTCAGTATGACTGGATCCGCAATATTATAGGCGATGATTCCGACAAGTTTCAGCTTACTATGCTGCTCGATCAGGGGATGGATCTTCACAGTTATCAGCCAACTGCAGAGGATATAGCAAAGATAGCTGACTCAGATATGTTTGTGTATGTTGGCGGTGAGTCTGACGGCTGGGTGGATAGTGCCCTGAAAGAAGCGACTAATAAGGATATGAAGGTTGTAAATATGCTTGACGCTTTGGGAACTGCAGTCAAAGAGGAAGAGGTAGTTCCAGGCATGCAGGCAGAGGAAGAAGAGGAAAACGAAGAAGGGGAAGGACCTGAGTATGATGAGCATGTGTGGCTTTCTTTGAAAAATGCAGCAACCCTTACTGATGTTTTGTCTAAAAATATACAGGAGATTGATCCGGTGAATAAGGAAGATTATGTGGAGAATGCGGCTGAATACGTGGATAAGCTCGATGATCTTGATGGGAGATATGCGCTTGCAATATCTAAAGGTGAACGTCAGGCGATTCTGTTTGGCGACAGATTCCCTTTCCGATATATGGCGGATGATTATGGTCTTACCTACTATGCTGCATTTGTGGGATGCAGCGCTGAATCGGAGGCAAGCTTTGAGACGATAACATTTCTTGCGCAGAAGGTGGACAATCTGAAACTCCCAGTTATTTTGACGATAGAGGGCACGGATCACAATATAGCAGAGTCGATAAAGAATGCGACCGAGTCGAAGGATCAGGAGATCCTGATAATGAACTCAATGCAGTCTGTAACCGCAGAGGATGTGGCTGATGGTGAGACATATCTGAACGTGATGGAAGATAACCTGAATGTACTGTCTCAGGCGTTAAATTAATTGCAGCTTAACTAAATGGACTGATGTTTAAAGGAATAGGAGAAAACAAATGTCATATATAACGTGTAAAGACCTGGCAGTGGGATATGATGGACGTGCAGTTGCGTCAGGTCTTAACTTCAGTATAGATAAAGGCGATTATCTATGTATAGTCGGGGAAAACGGAGCGGGAAAGAGTACCTTGGTAAAAACTTTACTTGGGCTGTTGAAACCAGTTTCAGGAGAGATAAAGTTTGGCGATGATCTGACATCGCGTGATATAGGCTATCTGCCGCAGCAGACACCTGTGCAGAAGGATTTCCCTGCGACTGTATGGGAGATTGCTTTATCGGGGACACTGCCTAAGTGCGGAGCACGTCCTTTTTATGGCAGGAAGGAAAAACAGCTCGCACAATCAAAGCTTGAACAGCTTGGAATATGTGATATACGTAAGAAATGCTACAGAAATCTGTCGGGAGGGCAGCAGCAGCGAGTCCTTTTGGCAAGAGCTCTGTGCGCGGCGGAGAAGCTCGTTCTGCTCGATGAACCTGTGACTGGACTTGATCCTGTGGCTACGGCTCAGTTTTATCAGATGATACAGCAGCTGAATGAAAATGGTGTTACAGTGATCATGATATCTCATGACCTGCGAGCAATAGATTGCGCGAAACATGTTCTTCATATGCATCATGGCAGTCAGTTCTGGGGAAACAGATATGAATATAAAAACAGCAGATATTGGGACCTTATTTCCACAGAGATTGAGTAAGGCGGTGAGCAGAGTGCAGATAATTGATAAATTAATTTTCTATATGCAGTATCCATTTGTCAGGTATGCGCTCATTGTTGGAGTTCTTATAGCTTTGTGTTCGTCACTTTTTGGCGCAACATTGGTTCTTAAAAGATTCTCATTTATTGGTGATGGTCTTTCTCATGTAGCATTTGGTGCAATGGCAATAGGATCGGTTCTGAAACTGACAAATAACACGGTCATAGTAATGCCTGTGACTGTGGCTGCTGCTATTATCATACTTATGTCTGGAAAAAATGCAAAGCTTAAGGGCGATGCTGCGATAGCTATGATGTCTGTCGGGGCATTGGCCATAGGTTATCTGATAATGAATGTGTTTTCCACATCGGCAAATGTATCGGGTGATGTGTGCTCTACGTTGTTTGGTTCAACATCCATACTGACATTGACTATGGGAGAGGTGTGGCTGTGTATAGTGATGTCAATATGTGTAATAGCTTTTTTCTGCCTGTTCTATAATAGGATATTTGCAGTCACATTTGATGAGAACTTTACAAGAGCAATAGGGAAAAATGCAGGGGCATATAATCTGGCTATAGCTGTGATAATCGCTGTGATAATAGTGCTTGCAATGAATCTGGTGGGCTCCCTGCTCATCACGGCGCTTCTGGTATTCCCTGCTCTATCTGCGATGAGAGTCATGTACAGCTTTAGATCGGTAGTAATTTATTCGGCCATACTTTCGGTTGTGGGAACTTTGGCTGGAATGTTGGTATCCATACTATTTTCAACACCGGTGGGTTCTACGATAGTTGGGTGTGATATGGTCTTGTTTGCGCTTAACTGTTTTGTTGGAAGAGTATTGAGGAGGTAGGAGTATGAGTAAAAAGTTAAATACAAGGATAGCTCGAAATGGGTATAATATTAAGCGGATCATGGCGCTGATATTGGTGCTGGGGATGATCATCACGGTTACAGGCTGCAGTGGTGGGGATTCTCAGACTATGGGCAGCCGGTTGAATACAGAGAATGCAGTGGATAAGGTGCTTAACCAGAAAACAGACATGGTATATCAGGAAGAAGATGACAAGCCGGAGACGGAGACTACAACAGAGACGGAAACTACGACAGAAACGGAAAACACGACAGAGACAGAATCCGCATCTGCAACGGAACCGACATCAGAGCCGACATATGGACAGGTCATGAATGGTGACAGCTCAGTTATAGCGCAATACAAGTCTGAGGGCGTGGATGTGGACCTCACTCTTATGGGAAAAGATCTTATATATGCAACTGTATATCAGATGATGTCGAAACCTGAGGAATATGAGGGCAAGACGATAAGAATAGAAGGGAAGTATTATGCATCCTATTATCCTATAACAGACAAATATTATAATTACTGCCTTATAGCCGATGCTCTGGCATGCTGCAGTCAGGGGCTTGAATTTGAACTCGGTGGAGATGCCGTGTATCCAGATGATTACCCGGCAGATCAGAGTGAGGTGATCGTGACGGGAGTATTTGAAATCTACACAGAAGAAGCTGGACAGACCTTTTATTACTGCAGGCTGAAGGATGCCAAATATGAATTGGTATCGGAAGACGATTAGTAGAATGTAAACAGCATAATGTTATGTAGAATCCGGGCAGATTAAAAATGTCCGGATTTTATTTGCACAAGTGGTGAGTTGGGATTGTGCCAGCGAAAAGAGTTTGACAAAGGATGAGTTAACTTGAGAAAATATGGCAAAATGTCGCAAGTATACTAAATAACATTAAAAATAGCTAAAAAACGATAAAATTACTTAAAAAATAGTTTGATATATTATGAAAACTGTGCTAATTTTGAATAAAGGTAAATATTCAGCTGCGCAGCAGCGAAAGAGCACGGGAACCGTGCGGTTTTGCGAATGTATGGTCGGCTGAATACATTAAAATACACAGAAGGGAAGCGATGAAGTGAAAGAGAAATACAGAGACGTACAGAAACTTACAGATAATCCGTTCCTAAACCTCTATCATATAGATGCGGTTGACATGGATGGAAAAGACTTCAATTATTACTTTGCTTCGAGGAATAAAGAAAATGATATAAAGATGAAGACCCATGATGTAAGACCGGAGGGAATAGTCATATATGGCGTGACAACTGAGAATGAGCCAAAGCTTGTACTCATAAAGCAGTACAGATATCCGCTCGATGCGTACATATACGAGCTGCCCGCAGGACTTGTGGATGGCGATGAGACACCTTCTCAGGCTGCGGTCAGGGAGATGAAAGAAGAGACCGGACTTTCTCTTGAAGTGTATGAGGACGGGGCAGAGCTTTATAGAAGACCGTTCTATATGGGACCGGGATTTACAGATGAGATGAGCAGCGCAGTATTTGGCACTGTGACAGGCGCTCCTAATCTTGACAGCAAGGAGAGTACAGAGGACATTCAGGTCATACTGGCAGACCGCGCTGAGGTCAGGAGGATCTTGACAGAGGAACAGGTATCCCTCAGGGGAGCATACCTCATGACACATTTTCTCTCGGATGGAGATCCGCTGGGATTTCTTAAAAGTTAGAAGACGTCGGATAAAAGGAGAAGTTTAAAATGAGTTACAGAGACACATATGATTTTTGGATGACAGATGATTATTTCGATGATGACACAAAGAAAGAACTTGCAGCTATAGCTGGCGATGACGCTGAGATCGAAGACAGATTCTATCGTGATCTTGTATTTGGAACCGGTGGACTCCGTGGGGTTATCGGAGCTGGAACAAACAGAATGAATTTCTACACTGTTCGCAAGGCAACACAGGGGCTTTCAAACTTTATAGTAAAACAGAATGCCCAAGAAAAGGGTGTAGCAATAGCATATGATTCAAGAAAGTATTCACCGGAGTTTGCCGCTGAGGCTGCTCTCTGCCTGTGTGCAAATGGAATCAAGGCTTATCTTTTTGAGTCGCTCAGACCTACACCGGAGCTTTCATATGCAGTCAGAAAACTTGGATGCACAGCCGGCATTGTTATAACCGCAAGTCACAACCCACCTGAGTACAATGGTTATAAGGTGTACTGGGAGGATGGTGCACAGATCACAGCACCGAAGGACAGAGAGATCATTGCAGAAGTCAAGGCTGTGACAGACTTCCACGCAGTAAAGACTATGGATAGGCAAGAAGCCTTAGATAAGGAACTTCTCACCATCATAGGTGCAGAGATAGATGACGCATATATGGAGGAACTCAAGAAACAGATCATCCATCCGGAGATCATCAAGGAACAGTCGGAGAATATCAAGATCGTGTACACACCGTTCCACGGAACAGGTCTTGTGCCTGTAAAGAGAGTTCTGTCAGAGCTTGGTTTCAAGAACGTATACATTGTTCCGGAGCAGGAGTTTCCAGATCCTGAGTTCACAACACTTGAGTATCCAAATCCGGAGGATCCAAAAGCATTTGAGCTTGCACTTAAGCTGGCAAAGGAGAAGAACGCGGACATCGTCCTTGCGACAGATCCGGATGCTGACCGTCTTGGAATATACGCGCTCGATACAAAGACTGGCAAATACATGCCATTTACAGGAAATATGTCAGGACTTATAATCGCCGAGTATCAGTTCAGAGAGAGGGCAAAATGTGGTCTCATGCCGAAGAATCCGGCGATGGTCAAGACTATTGTAACTACAAATATGGCTGATCCACTAGCTGCAGATTACAATGTGAATCTCATCGAAGTTCTCACAGGATTTAAGTTCATCGGTGAACAGATAAAATTCTTTGAGCAGAATAATTCATACAACTTTGTGATGGGGATGGAGGAGAGTTACGGTTGTCTTGTTGGAACATATGCCAGAGACAAGGATGCTCCGGTTGCGGTTATGTGTCTCTGCGAGGCTGCTGCGTACTGCAAGAGCCAGGGAATCACTCTGTGGGATCACATGCTTGATCTCTATGAGAAGTACGGATATTACAAGGAAGGACTTTATACTATCACTCTCAAGGGTGTTACAGGTGCGGAGAAGATAAGAAAGATCATGTCTTCGCTCAGATCAGAGTCCATCACTCAGATAGATACACTCAATGTGCTTAGGGTTCGTGATTACGAGAAGAACACGATCACAGATCTTGCCACAGGCGAGGCGACAGAGTCGGGGCTTCCACAGTCCAACGTTCTCTACTATGATCTTGAGGATGGCGCGTGGGCATGCGTACGTCCATCAGGCACAGAGCCAAAGATCAAACTGTACTACGGAATCAAGGGAACAAGCCTTGAGGATGCCGATGCAAAGCTTGAGTCTCTTCAGGCTGCACTTGTTGAGAAACTCAACAAGCTTGCGGAGTAATTGAAAGAATTATCACAGAGAGCAGTGTTTTTCAGGAAAAGATACAAAATTATCCTGAAACAGCGAAAAAGGTAAGACGAGAGATAAAATTCAGGGGAATTATCCTGAGACAGATAAAACAAATAAAAAAAGTAAAAAATTCTCCTCAGACAGGACAAAAAGGCTGTCTGGGGAGAATTTTTTGTGCTGCGCAACAAAGTGATATAAAACGCAAGATTAAATATTGAAATTAAAAACTTGTTAATATAATATCTAATTAAGTAAAATTAGCTAAAAAGAACTAAACAAAAATATGCAAAAACGAGCTGGCCAGACAGTGCTTTGCGACAAAACAAGAATAAAACAAGAGAATATGCGCTGAATATACATCGGGATAACAGGGATTAAACAGTTTGGGAAAAAGGGGGATCTAAGCATGGATGCAAAACAGAGATATGAGATGTGGCTTGGCAGTGACCAGGTGGACGAACAGACAAAACAGGAGCTTAGAAGTATACAGGATAATAGTGAGGAGATTGAGGATAGGTTTTATACCAATCTTGAGTTTGGAACAGGCGGACTTCGAGGCGTTATGGGAGCGGGAACTAACCGCATGAATATATATACAGTTCGCATGGCAACACAGGGAATAGCAAATTACCTGACAAAGATAGGAATATCAGAGCCGTCAGCGGCAATAGCATTTGATAACAGAAATAATGCGTCACTTTATGCTCTTGAGACTGCGCTCTGCTTGTGTGCAAACGGAGTGAAGGTGTATCTGTTTGATGCACTCCGCCCTACACCGGAGCTTTCTTTTGCGGTCAGACATCTGCACTGCAATATTGGTGTAAACATAACGGCGAGCCATAATCCAAAGGAGTACAACGGATATAAGGTGTACTGGGATGACGGAGCCCAGATAGTATCTCCGCAGGATAAGGAAATAATAGCAGAGGTCAATAAGATAGAGGACTTTTCTATGGTAAGGACCATGGATAAGGATGCTGCGGTAGATGCTGGATTATTGAATATTATTGGACAAGATATAGACGATGCGTACATAGGGGAGCTGCATAAGCTTGTCATGAATCCGGATGAGATCGCTAAAGCCGGGAATTTAAAGATCGTGTACTCACCACTTCACGGAACAGGGCTTAAGCCTGTTACAAGAGTTCTAAGCGAGCTGGGTTTCAAGGATGTACATGTCGTAGAAGAGCAGGCCGTTCAGGATGGCAATTTCCCAACTGTGAAATCTCCAAATCCTGAGGGCGCGGAGGCGTATGCCCTGAGTCTTGAGTTGGCGAAGAAGGTCGGCGGCGAGCTTATACTTGTCACAGATCCTGATGCGGACAGACTTGGGATGTATGGATATGACAGCAAGAATAATGAATATAAAGAATTTACGGGCAATATGTTCGGTGCGATCCTTTGTGATTACGTGCTGATGCAGAGATCCCAGAGCGGAAGACTGCCTGAGAATCCGGCAATTGTAACTACGGTTGTTATCACCAATATGGTCAAGGAGATATGTAAGAAGTACAACACCTTCTGTGACTGCAACAACTTGATCGGATTTAAGAATATAGCATCAAGAATGAGAGCTTATGAGCAGACTGGTGAACACAATTATGTGTTCGGACTTGAAGATACATTTGGCTGCCTGCCTGGCACATATGCAAGGGACAAGGATTCAGTTGGAACGCTGATGCTCCTCTGCGAGGCTGCAGCATACTACAAAAACCGTGGCATGACTCTGTGGGACAGAATGGTTGAGCTGTGGCAGGAATATGGCTGTTACAAGGAGAAGGTTCAGACCATGAAGTTTGATGGACGTGAGGGTGCTGCAAAGATACAGTCTATGATACAGACTCTGAGAGATAATCCGGTACAGAAGGTCGGCGCTTACAGTGTGGAGAAGATCTACGACTACAAGCTTGGAACAGAGACAGATGCAGTCACAGGAAAGTCTGAGGCAGCGGTGCTTCCAAAGTCCAACATGATATATTACCAGCTTGCGGATGGAGCGTGGTTCCTTGTGAGACCTTCAGGTACAGAACCGAAGATCAAGTTCTACCTCGGGGTAAAGGGAAGCTCTCAGGAGGATGCGGCAAAGCAGCTAGACGAGCTTGCGGCAAATGTGAAGGCGATGTTCTCGTAAAACGGGATGATTGGTAAGAAACGGAATGACTGGCAGACAAATGTCAGCAAAAATAGATTCGAAGATCGCAGATATGATTAAAAATAATTAAAAGGTGGAGGCAAAAAAGATGGGTTACATGGACGAATACAAGTTCTGGCTTGAGTCAGACTGCTTTGACGAGAAGACTAAGGAAGAACTTAGAAGTATCGCAGATGATGACAAAGAGATCCAGGACAGGTTCTATAAGAATCTGAAGTTCGGAACTGGGGGAATGCGCGGGATCATGGGTGCCGGAACCAACAGAATGAATATATACACAGTTACGAAGGCTACACAGGGGCTTGCAGATTACATACTTGAGGTTGGCCCTGAGGCTGCAAAGAGAGGCGTTGTTATAGCGCATGATTGTCGAAATATGTCAGCTGAGTTCACAGAGGCTTCAGCTCTGTGTCTCAATGCAAATGGCATAAAGACCTATGTGTTTGATGCACTGCGCCCTACTCCTGAACTGTCATTTGCAGTGAGAGAGCTTGGATGTATAGCCGGAATCGTGGTAACAGCAAGCCACAATCCGCCAGAGTACAACGGCTACAAGGTGTACTGGGAGGATGGCAGCCAGATCGTGTCACCGCAGGATCAGGATATCCTGAAGCATGTGGCGGATGTTGAGAGATACGAGGATGTAAAGACCATGGACAAGGATAAGGCGATTGCAGACGGTCTGTTCTGCATGGTCCCTGCAAGTGTTGATGAGAACTACTATCAGGCTCTTATACAGCAGACTATCCACGGAGACATCATTCCGAAGGTTGCAGACGATATCAAGATAGTATACACACCACTTCACGGCACGGGAAATGTTCCTGTAAGGGAAGTACTCAAGAGACTTGGTTTCAAACACGTATATGTTGTAGAGGAACAGACTGTTCCTGACGGAGACTTCAGTACAGTCAAGTCGCCAAATCCGGAGGAGCCATCAGCGTTTGCTATGGGAATAGATCTCGCAAAGCAGGTGGATGCGGACGTTATCATGGCGACAGACCCTGATGCAGACAGACTTGGAATATATGTCAAGGACAGCACAGGAATCTGGAAAGACACAGAATTTGCAGATGATCCTGCATATCCATATGTCCGCTTCAATGCAAATATGACAGGAGCGCTGATAGCAGAATATGTCTGCCGTGAGCAGAAGGCAGTCGGCAAGCTGCCGGAAAATGGCGCCATCTGTAATACAGTTGTCAGCACAAATCTTACAAAGGCGATAGCAGAGAATTACAATCTGAAATATATAGAGACACTCACCGGATTCAAATACATCGGTGAGCAGATTCTTCTTTTTGAGAAGAACAACACATACAAGTTCATCTTCGGAATGGAGGAGAGCTTTGGATGTTTAGTAGGAGACTACACTCGTGACAAGGACGCTTGCGCAGCCGTTGTCATTTTATGTGAAATAGCAGCATTTTATAAGCTGCAGGGAGAAACCATCTGTAATGCCATGGAAGAGGTTTACCGCAAATATGGCTATTACTTTGAAGGTGCGTTTGGGATAACTTTAAAGGGTGTAGATGGTGCAGCACAGATCAAGGAGATGATGGAGAACTTCAGGAATCATCCACTTACGAACTTTGCGGGTATCAAGGTTACCGGCATGAGGGACTATGTGAGCGGAATCCGCAAGCCGCTTGATGGCGAAGAGGAGAACATGGGTCTTCCTAAGTCAAACGTGTTGTACTATGAGCTGGAAAACAATGCATGGTTCGCGGTTAGGCCTTCCGGAAATGAACCAAAGATCAAATTCTACTTTGGCGTGAATGAAAACAGCCTAAAAAATGCAATGTCAAAGATAGATGAGATGAAAGCATGTGTGCAGGAACTTGTTAAATAGACAATCACAAAATATGGCAGAGTTTACTGCTGAAAAAATAAAAAACATTCCTTCCATATACTACAAAATTTAACATGTAAATGCACTTTCCAGCCAATGCGCTGAACAAGAGGGATCTCGGCCTTGAGGCTGAGGTCCCTTCTTTTTCAAAAAAACAGGTAAAAGATCGGGGCTGCAGTAGTGCTGGACGATCGATGGTATCGCTGGAAACTGCATATACAATAAAGTAAAATATAGTTAAAAATATCAAAAATCTGTTTAAAATTTAACTAAAAAATGCTACAATGAATAAAAGTGATTGCAGTTTGCACAAAATGCAGATAAGAGTAGTATAGGAGATTGTATGCAGGAAAATGAAAAGAAAAATGTAAAAAGTATCGCTGGACATATCATCGATGAGAAAACAGATGAAAAAGATAAAAGAGAACCGGAGAGCGTCTTGGATGTAGACGAGCATATGTCGGAGAAACAGAAACTTAGCCTTATGAACAAGCAGCAAAAAAAGGAATATATACTAGAGTATTATGCTCCAAAGGCTATATTTGCACTTGTTGTTGTGGGCATAGTTGTATTCCTGATCGTAAAACATTTCACTGCGGGATCTGCCGCACTCAATATCCTTGCGGTTAACACTACACAGCAGGAATCCGCAGCGAATGACAAGGCATATTATGAGGAATTTCTCAGCGAAAATGGGCTTGATGCGGATAAGGAATATGTCAGTATAAGTACAGGGATCGGAGTGTCGACTGATCCAAATGATGCCATGAGTCAGGATAGTCTACAGCTCATACAGAACAAATTTATGGCAAATGCGGTGGATGTGTTCTTTGCCGACACAGACCTTGTCATGAGTTTTGGAGAGTTTGGATATATGCAGGATCTCGATAAGGTACTGACCGATGAGTTGAAAGAAAAGTATAAAGATTCGTTTGTGTATGCAACGGTTATTGAAACAGGCGAGAAGATGCCTGTTGGAATAAAGATCAGTGATAATTCCTGGGTAAAGGACACTGGTTGGTATGAAATGGATGCCGCAGTGGGATTCGGTGAGAATGCCAAGAATATGGATCTTGCACTGGAATTTCTTGAATATATAAGCAGGGAGTGATACCCATAGATAAGGTGAGGAGACTATATATATGAGCATAAGATATGATGAGGTAAACAGAATATTTGAACTTGACACGAGAAATACGAGTTATCGGATCGGAATCGCTGATGATGAGGGGTTTGTTGGACATATATATTACGGACAAAAGATCCGTCCGCAGAAGTGTGATCAGTTTTTGAGAACACAGGAGGCTCCTTTTCTTCCATCTGAGAACAACAGGGAGAGGTGCTCATTTATGGACACGTTCCCAACAGAGTATTCCGGAAATGGAATAGGGGACTATAGGGAGAGCTGTATTGCGGTAAAGACCGCAAATGGCAGCAGAACGGTGGATCTCAAATATGTAGCTTATGATATTGTAAATGAAAAACTAGGGATTACTGGTCTTCCATCATCATTTGCGGGAGAAGAGGAGGTTCAGACTCTCGTTGTCCATATGAAGGATGGGGGATGCGGAATTGAGGTTGATCTGATATATTCTGTGTTTGAGGATGAGGATGTGATAACCAGAAGTGTGAACGTGAAAAATACAGGGGATAAGGATATCAGGCTTACAAAGGTATATTCTGCATGCATAGATATGGATGATGAGGGATTTGAGATGCTCACTCTACACGGCTCGTGGGCAAGGGAGAGGCAGATAGAGAGAAGACCTATTGCGTATGGCAGGCAGAGCGTGAGTTCCCTGAGAGGAGAATCGTCTCATCAGGATCACCCTTTCATGGCATGGATGTCCAAGAATGCTGATCAGACCAAGGGTGATGTTTATGGTATGCATTTTGTGTATTCGGGTAATTTTATCGCACAGATAGAGAAATCACAGTTTGATTCCATCAGAGCGGTTATGGGAATCAATTCAGAGGGATTTGAGTGGCTGCTCACACCAGGAGATGAATTTGCTGCTCCTGAAGTTGTGCTCACATACAGTCATAACGGAATCGGCCAGATGTCCAGAAATCTGCACGATTTTTACAGAGGACATCTTATCAGAAGCAAATACTTACATAAGAAAAGACCGGTTCTCATCAACAACTGGGAAGCTACATACTTTGATTTTGATACAGATAAGCTTCTCGCTATTGCCAAGAGTGCTTCGGAGCATGGAATAGAGATGCTTGTTATGGATGACGGCTGGTTTGGACATAGAAATGATGATGCCACAAGTCTTGGAGACTGGTTTGTAAATGAAAACAAGATTAAGGGCGGTTTGAAACATCTTGTTGATGAAGTGAATAAGCTGGGGCTGAAATTTGGAATATGGATGGAGCCTGAAATGATTTCTCCTGATTCTGAACTTTACAGAAAGCATCCTGATTGGGCGTTTGCGGTTCCGGAGAGAACGGCTACATTGTCGCGAAATCAGTACGTGCTTGATCTCTCAAGAAAAGAAGTTAGAGACTACGTGTATGAATGTGTGCATAACGTGATCTCATCCGCAAATATTGAGTATGTTAAGTGGGATATGAACAGACAGCTCACGGATATCGGCAGCGTAGAATTTACCGGAGACAGGCAGGGAGAATTGGCTCACAGGTATGTGCTTGGAGTATATGAGCTGCAGGAGCGCCTTGTTAACGATTTCCCAGATCTCCTGCTTGAGAACTGCTCGGGCGGTGGCGCAAGATTTGACCCTGGCATGCTTTACTACAGTCCGCAGATATGGTGCTCCGATGACACGGATGCCATAGAGAGACTTTCTATTCAGGAAGGTACGGAACTTATTTATCCGCTTTCCACTATGGGCGCACATGTATCGGATTGTCCTAATCACACAGTTGGAAGGAGTACACCTTTTATAACCAGGGCAAATGTGGCTCTGGCGGGAACATTTGGCTATGAACTCGATATCACAAAGATAAGTGAAGAAGAACGTGAGATGATCCCTGAGCAGGTGTCTATGTATCATAAATATAATGAGCTTGTAAGGGAGGGTGATTATTACAGGATAGCATCATACAGGGAAAATGGACTGTATGATTGCTGGATGGTTGTTGCAAAGGATAAGAGTGAGGCGTTGGTGACTTACGTTCAGGTGCTTGGAAGACCTAACGTACACAGCAGAAAGATAAAACTTTTAGGGCTTGACGTGACTGCTGGTTACAGACTTGATGGCACGGACGAAGTGTATGGGGGAGATCTCCTCATGAATGCCGGAATGCTCATTGAAACTATGCGTGGGGATTATATGAGCAGACTGTATCACTTTGTACTTGACAATAGTTTAACTTAAAAATAAAATAAAAATTAAGTTATTTAACCACGTGAAAAAATAAAGTGAGAAGGACTAGTTATGGCAAAATCAGTAAAGTTAGGAGACATTGCTGCCATTGTTGGTGTGAGCACTGTAACTGTATCAAAGGCGCTATCTGATCAGAAGGGCGTCAGTGAAGAGCTCAGAGCGCAGATCAAACAGCTGGCAGACGAGATGGGGTATCAGTCTCCATCTGAGATCAGAAAGAAAACGGCTAAGAAGAAGTACAACATAGGAGTGCTCATTCAGGAGATATACCTTGGAAAGTATCCGTCGTTCTATTGGCAGCTATATCAGGTGCTTAACAAAAAGGCAGTGGCAAGAGGCTGCTTTACTATGCTGGAGTTTGTTGCCCGGGATAGTGTATTGAATGCCGAGATGCCTATGCTTTTGGAGGATGACAAGGTTGATGGAATAGTTGTTGTAGGTTCCATGGGTAAGGAATACCTGGAAAAGCTGGAGAAGACAGCCAAGGTTCCTATAGAGTATGTGGATTACTATGACAATTCAAGGCCGATAGACACGGTTATAGCAAACAGTTTCTATGGAAGCTATATGCTGACTAATTATCTGTATGATATGGGACATAGGGATATTGCATATGTTGGAACGATAGGTTCAACGAACAGTATAACTGACAGATATCTGGGTTATGTAAAATCACTGCTGGAGCATGATATTTCGCTCAGAGAGGATTGGGTTATTCCGGACAGAGATGTGAAGACGGGTCAGTTTGACGAGGAGAACTGTTTCAAACTTCCGGAGAATATGCCTACAGCGTTTGTGTGCAACTGTGATCTTGCGGCAGCTACGCTCATAAAGATACTCAATGCTGCGGGCTACAGAGTTCCTGAGGATGTGTCTGTTGTGGGATTTGATAACTATATGTATCCTGGAACCTGCGATATAGGTGTGACCACATACGAGATCAATATGCAGGAGATGGCAGAGAGGACCTTGCATAAGATTATAAAAAAGATATCCAACGAAAAATATACTGATGGCATATTTGTTGTGGATGGACGAATCGTGATAAAGGATAGCGTTGCCAGAATAGAACGATAATAAAACTACATATCAATTGTAATGCAAATCGGAAATAGACACCGGTGCAGCCTGCTTGAAAGACAGCGGAGTTGTACCGGTGTCTTTTTTGAACAAGTTGATAAAGTGGTTTGTGTTCTCGATTCCAACCTGGGATCCGACCTCGTGGACGGACAGATCTGTTGTGAGAAGGAGCCTTTTGGCAGCATCGATCCTGCGGCTGTTGAGATAGCGCATAGGCGATTCACCGAAGTGAAATGAAAATTCTCTGCATATCCTGTATCTGCTGATCCTGTAAGTTGCCTCGAGGTCATCAAGCGACAGCGGTTCGGCGTAGTTTGTATCCATCTGATTCTTTACCGATAAAAGATAAGAAGGCGCACTATCGCTCTTCTTAGATGAGTTTTCAATAAATACACATAATTCGGTCAGGATATCATTAAACCATTTGGAAATTCTGAAAATATCGGTGGTAGACAACTCCCCCTGGAGTCTGCTTATCAGCGAAAGATGGCTCCAGAGTACAGAGGCTCCGGCGGATTCCTTTTTATAGGATATAGATTCGGGGAGAAACTCATGATACAGGTTAAGCGGAGCTCCGAGGATGAATGCCTCGTAGAAACGACACTTGCCGTTCGTGGCGTATGTTATTTCTGATCCTGCCTCAAAAAGCGCGGCTGTATTCTTGGAATATGATGATTTGTTGTTGCCCGATGTTACTGTAAGAGTTCCTTCATATATATAGAAGAAATGGTAACACGGGATGAAAGAGAAGGTATAACTGCATGAATAAGCAAAAGAATTATCGCCGTTGGCCAGAAGATGAATCAGGCCATCGTTAATCATTGATTCTTCATATGTAAAGAACGCGCTGTGGAATCTTGCGTTCTCAATATCTTTCTGAATATTGTAACCTGACAGTACAGTGTAGGAAATTAATTCTTTAGCTAACATGTAAACCACCTCCTATCCATAATAATACAATTATTAAACAACCATCACAAGCTAAAAACGATACAAATTAGTGGCTAATTAGCTAAAAAAACGATAAAATACTAATCGAAGATAAAAATATATAGGTAAAATGTCTATATGATATTGAAAAAAAATAATGATAATGGTAAAATTAACGAAAAGTACAAAATACTGTGATTAAAAACAAAATTGAGTGATGACTAAAAAATAAATTAATGTATACTTAATATAAAGCTAAAAACAAAGAAGGTTTTAAGGAGGACAAAACTATGAAAACAAAGCGTATAGCATGTATCGCAATGGCTGGTTTAATGGCTGCATCACTTGCGGGTTGTGGATCAGGAGACGATAAGGCAGATGCTACAACAAAGGCTGCCACAGAGGCTGCCACAGAGGCTGCAGGAAGTGATTCAGCAGATGACACAACAGCTGATGCTGAGGGAATCAAGTCATATGCAGACATCCAGTTAGGAACAGACTTCACAGATCTTTCAGCGGAGATCAAGTTCTACAACAACAGAACTGATATGGACTCAGATGACTACGGCGGAAAGAACTGGAAGCAGTATCTTGAGGACTTCAACAAGGAGTACCCAAACATCAAGGTTGATGTTATCACAGATACAAACTATGCAGATGATGCTCTTACACATCTTCAGTCAGGAAACTACGAGACAGTAATGTGTATCCCGGCAGTTGACATGGCAGACCTTTCAACATATTTCATGTCATTTGGCGATTATGATACAATGAGCAGTCTTGTAAATTACTCAAACAGATGGCTTTATCAGGGTCAGGTATATGGAGTACCTCTTGCAGCTACAACACAGGGTATCGTATACAACAAGAAGGTATTTGCTGATGCAGGTGTGACAGACGTACCTAAGACACCAGAGGAGTTCATCGCAGCACTCAAGGCAATCAAGGATAAGAATCCGGATTGTATTCCACTTTACACAAACTATGCAGCAGGCTGGACAATGGGAGCTTGGGATGATTATATCTCAATCACAGCAACAGGCGATGCTACATACAAGAACCAGAAGTTAGCCCATACAAAGGATCCATTCAAGAACTATGGCGACGATACACATGCTTATGCAGTATATAAGATCCTTTACGATGCAGTATCACAGGGACTTACAGAGGATGATTACTCAACAACAGATTGGGAGTCATGTAAGGGAATGATCAACAACGGCGAGATCGGATGTATGGTACTTGGTTCATGGGCATACCCACAGATGGAAGCAGGCGGACCTAACGCAGACGATATCGGATACATTCCTTTCCCTATCTCAGTAAATGGTAAGCAGTACGCTTCATCAGGTGCAGATTACTGCTACGGTATCAACGTAAACGCTTCAGATGATGAGAAACAGGCAGCTCTTGTATTTGTTAAGTGGATGACAGAGAAGTCAGGATATGCTTACAACGAGGATTCACTTGCAATTGTTCCTGGTTCAGAGTCAAAGATCTCATTCGACGGTGTTGACTTCGTTGCAGACGAGGCAGCTCTTGAGGGCGAGGAGGATTACCTCAACCAGCTCAACTCAGAGTCAGAGCTTAACGTAAGCAATGGTGGTAACGACAAGATCCAGGCCATCATCGAGCATGCTGCAAATGGCGATATGTCATTCGATGATATCATGGCTGAGTGGAACCAGAAGTGGTCAGATGCTCAGGAGTCATTAGGAATCGAAGTTACTGAGAAGTAATAAAGATTTCAATATAAATAAGTAAGAATAAGCTACAGACCGGGGCGGGATTGCCCGCTCCGGTTTATTAAAAAAAGGCGGTGGAATGAGTATGGCTAACAAAAAACAATCCGGCTTTGGTAAATGGGCGTCAAGCAGGAAGGGGCAGCAGGTTATAATATGCGCAGCCTTCGCAATTATCCCATTGCTTTTGCTATTAGTATTTACATATATACCATTCGGAGAGATGGTTAAATTTAGTTTCTACAAGATGAAATATACGACGCCTGTAGAAAAGAGAGAATTCGTAGGATTAGCAAATTATATCGACGTGTTCACAAGAAAGGACTGTTTCGGTGCATTAAAGCTCAGTTTGTATTACATTGTAGGAGCACTTGTACAGTTAGTGCTTGCACTTTTCCTTGCAACTCTTCTGAGTTTCAGAGTAAAAGGTGGTAACCTTTTCAAGGGATTTATTTTCTTCCCTTATCTTATCAGTGGTATCGCTGTAGGTTTCATTTTCAAATTCTTCTTCACAAGAGGATTCGTGTTTGACTCAATCCTTCAGTTGTGTGGATTTAGCTTAGACAACCTTCCATACTGGCTCAAAGACCAGAGTGTCAACAACTGGACACTGGTTTCAACCTCGGTCTGGAGATACCTTGGACAGATGATGGTTCTCTTCATTGGAGCTATCATGTCGGTAGATGCAGAACTTTATGAGGCGGCAGAGCTTGATGGTGCAAATAAATTCCAGCAGTTTAGATATATCATACTGCCAAGTATCAAGACAATCGTTACATTAAATGTAATTTTAGCAATAACAGGATCACTCAGTGCTTTCGAGCAGCCTTTCGTTATCACAACAGGTGCAAACGGAACAGGTACTTACTTCATCATCATGAACAAGATAGCACATACAAGCCAGAAGGTTGGTCTTGCTTCAGCAATGGCCGTTGTACTTCTCCTTATCATACTTATATGTGCTGCGCTTCAGAAACTGTTCTTTGAGTACATCTTCAAGGATTCAAGCTCAGATGATGAGAGTTATAAGGCAAAGAAGCTCCGTAAGAAACAGGAGAGAGATACCAAGAAATACATGAAGCAGATGGCTGTTTCTGCGAAGGGAGGCAAGTAACATGGCAAGAGGAAAGACAGATGTGCCAAGCATGGCACCAATAAAAGAAAAACGAACCGTTGGATACTATGTAAGAGGTTTCCTCAAGTACTTTGTACTCATATTCTTCTCACTGTGTGCGGTTGTACCTCTTATATCATGTATTACAACAGCCTTCAAGACAACAGATGAGTATAAGGCTACTTCAGTAATGGAACTTCCTGAAAGCTTTCTGAACTTCAGCAACTTTGTAAAGGCATTCACGACTGCCAACATGGGACGTGCGTTCATCAATTCAGTCATAGTTATGATATGTGTACTCATTGTGTCAGTAGTAATAGGAACACAGCTTGCATATGTGCTTAACAGATTCAAGTTCCCGGGAAACGGCTTTATCAGAACACTTTTCCTTGTGGCATCATTGCTCCCTGCAGTTGCTATGCAGGTTACAGTCTACAACATCATGGGTGATCTGAGATTCATAGATCACTTATATGGTTACATCATCATGAGCTGTGGTACAGATGTTATCTCAATCTACATCTTTATACAGTTTATGGAGAACATATCAGTATCTCTTGACGAGTCAGCTATCGTGGATGGTGCATCGTACTGGACTATTTACTGGAAGATCATACTTCCACTTCTCAAGCCGGCTATCGTTACTGCTTGTATACTGAAAGGCGTTGTAATCTATAACGAGTACTACGCTGCAAACCTTTACCTCATAAGCCCGGAGATCAAGACAATGGCTATATCACTTTACAAGTTCGTAGGACCTATGGGCAGCCAGTACAACCTGATATGTGCAGGTGTTATCATATCGATCATACCGGCACTTATAGTATTCATCTGTTGTCAGAAACAGATCTACAGTGGTATTACACAGGGTGCTGTAAAGGGTTAATAATTTATTAGAAGAAGAGAGTTCATGAATATGAGAAATGAAATTCAAAAAGAATTAATAGATGCTATCATCCCATTCTGGGAGGCCCTGAGGGATGATGAGTACGGCGGATTTTATGGGTATATGGATTACGACCTCAACCTTGATAAAAAGGCTGAGAAGGGTTGTATTCTTAACAGTAGAATTACCTGGTTCTTCGCAAGTGCGTATAAGGCACTCAAGGACCCGAAGCTTCTGGATGAGGCTGCTCATGGATATGAATTTCTGAAAGAATATTGTATAGACAGGGAATATGGCGGAATATATTGGTCCATGAATTACGATGGTTCACCCAAAGATACGACAAAACACACCTACAATCAGGCATTTAGTATATATGCCTTATCCGCCTATTACGAAGCTTCCGGCGATTCGGAAGCTTTGGACCTGGCCCTGCAGCTTTTCCATACAATAGAAGAGAAATGTACTGACGAAGGTGGCTATCTCGAGGCATTTACAAGAGAGTTCAAGCCAGAGTCAAATGATAAGCTTTCTGAGAATGGTGTTCTCGCAGAGAGAACAATGAACACACTGCTCCATGCACTTGAGGCTTACACAGAACTTTATAAGGTATCCAAGGATTCCAAGGTAAAGGAGCGCCTGAAATGGCTGCTCGATGTATTTGCTGATAAAGTATACAATCCGGAGCTTAAGAGACAGGAAGTGTTCTTTGATAAGGATTATAACTCTCTGATCGATCTGTACTCATACGGACATGACATTGAGACATCATGGCTTCTGGATAGGGCGACCGAGGTGCTTGGAGAGGCAGAGTATACAGAGAAGATTACAAAGATAACAGATATCCTTGCGGAGCAGATATATGAGCTTGCTTTCGATGGACATTCAGTCCTCACAGAATGTGAAAAGGGCGTGCCATACACGGTAAGAGTATGGTGGGTTCAGGCAGAATCAATAGTAGGATTCATAAATGCTTATCAAAAGTCGGGTGATAAGAAGTATTACGAGGCTGCTGAGAAGGTGTGGGAGTACATAAAGGAATACTTCATAGACAAGAGACCGGGATCAGAGTGGTTCTGGGATCTGAATGCGGATGGAACACCAAGAGTCGGACGTCCTATAGTTGAGCCATGGAAGTGCCCATACCACAACGGCAGAATGTGCCTTGAGATTATGAACAGACTCGCTGACGGCAAATAAATAGCATTCAATTGCTTTCAAATTATAAGGAGAATGCCTAAATGATGAATGAGAAATATTATGTAGAGCTTGACAAACTGAACAAGCTTCTTGAGAGAAAGAATAAGAAGACAGATTTCTATAATGGAATCTATGACAGATATGAGTACCCTGTACTCACAAGAGAGATGATACCTCTCACATGGAGATATGACTTAAATCCTGAGACAAATCCATACTTCATTGAGCGTCTCGGAGTTAATGCTGTCATGAACTCAGGTGCTATCTACCTGAATGGCAAGTATTATCTTGTCGCAAGAATAGAGGGAAATGATAGAAAGTCATTCTTCGGCGTAGCTGAGAGTGACAACGGTATCGATGGATTCCGTTTCTGGGATTATCCAATCCTTCTGGACGATGTATGCCCTGAGGAGACAAATGTATATGATATGAGACTGACACAGCACGAGGATGGATGGATCTACGGTGTGTTCTGTTCAGAGAGCAAGGATACAACTGTGAATGACCTCTCAGCAGCAGTTGCAGCAGCAGGTATCGTGAGAACAAAGGATTTAAAGCACTGGGAGCGCCTTGACAACCTCAAGACTCTTCGTTCCCCACAGCAGAGAAATGTTGTACTTCACCCTGAATTTGTGGATGGCAAGTACGCATTCTATACACGTCCAATGGATGATTTCATCGAGACAGGAAGCGGCAGCGGAATAGGATTCGGTCTCTGTGATGATATAGAGCATGCGGTTATAGACGAGGAGAAGATGACAAGTCTTCGTAAGTACCACACTATAACAGAGGCAAAGAACGGTGCAGGTGCACCTCCTATAAAGACAGACAAGGGCTGGATTCACATCGCACATGGTGTGAGAAATACAGCAGCCGGTCTCAGATACGTGCTTTATGCATTTGCGACAGATCTCAATGATCCTTCAAAGGTTATCGCTGAGCCATCAGGAATGCTTATCGGACCTCGCGGCGAGGAGAGAGTCGGCGATGTATCAAATGTTGTATTCACAAATGGCGCCATCGTAAACGAGAACAACGAGGTGTTCATCTATTATGCATCAAGCGATACAAGAATGCATGTTGCAACAACAACAGTTGACAGACTCATCGACTATGTATTCAACACACCTGCAGATCCAGGAAGAAGCGTTGAGTGTGTAGCGCAGAGATGTGAGCTTATCAAGAAGAACCTGGAGTTCCTTAAGAATGCAGACAAGTAATATATAACAAAGAATTGATGACCGGGGCAGAACGATAATGCCTCGGCTGCATAAAAAAAATATAATGATTATCCGGTGGAAAGCCGGAAGAAAGAGGTACTTATGTCAGAAGTAAAAATGTTCAGCGAACCTGTGCCAAACGTGCCATGGCAGGACAGACCGGCAAATGACAATCATGACGCTCCAATCTGGAGATATACAGAGAATCCTATAATAGGAAGAAACCCGGCAAAGGGTGTTGCAAGAATATTCAACAGTGCGGTAGTTCCATTTGAGGGAAAATTTGTCGGAGTATTTAGAGGCGAGCAGGTAAATGGAATTCCATACATCTACCTCGGAGAGAGCGAGGATGCTATCCACTGGAATATCAATGAGGAGAAGATCAAGTTCGTTGACGAGAACGGTGAAGAGTTCATGCCTGTATACGCATATGATCCAAGACTTGTAAAGGTAGAGGATACATATTATGCAATCTGGTGCCAGGATTTCTACGGTGCAGCAATAGGTATCGCAAAGTCAAAGGATCTCAAGACATTTGTGAGAATCGAGAACCCATTCCTTCCATTCAACAGAAATGCAGTTCTCTTCCCGAGAAAGATCAACGGTAATTTCGTGATGCTGTCACGTCCAAGTGACAGTGGACACACACCATTTGGTGATATATTCGTAAGTGAGAGTCCTGATATGGTTTACTGGGGTAAGCACAGACATGTCATGGGCAAGAGCAGCGAGTGGTGGGAGTCACTCAAGATTGGCGGCGGTGCAGCTCCTATCGAGACTTCTGAAGGATGGCTGTTATTCTACCACGGAGTATCAGGAACGTGTAATGGTTATGTATACTCAATCGGTGGAGCAATCCTTGATATCGACAACCCATCGATCGTTAAGTATCGTTGTGAGAACTTCCTTCTCACACCAGAAGAGTGGTACGAGGAGCGTGGATTTGTTCCTAATGTATGCTTCCCATGTGCTACTATTCATGACAGCGAGTCTGGAAAGATCGCCATTTACTACGGTGCAGCCGACAGCTATGTTGGCCTTGCATTTACAAAGCTTGATGAGATTGTAGATTACATCAAGTCACACAGTGTGGTAACAACTTCTGATACCGAGATCGGTAGAAGATAGTTAGTTATAGATTGCTATGAGCTCCTGCTCATACGCGGCAATTGTATTAATTTTTCTCATTTCCCAAGGCGGTGCCCGCCGCCTTCGGGGCCCCCTCTAAAAAGAAATGTAATGGCAGGTGATTGCCAAAACTTTTAGACTATGACAGCCTGGCAGTAAGCCAGGCTGAATTTGGTTCTGAGAGCTTTGGCAATCATATGACAGATTTTGGATCTGATAAAAAACGTGTTATATGATTGAAAAAAGATATATTGCGTGGTCGAGACTTGCGCTTTCATAAAAAACTAAAAATAAAAGACTAAAAAGTCGGGAAAAGGACTCTGATGTATAGAAAAAAAGCAACAGACGCAATAAAATAACAGTGACATACATTATCATGGAAATGACGAGTGAAGAAGTCATAGTCAATGTAAAAATATGATTCCTTCACCGTCTTATATAGAACAGGCAATTGGGGAATGGTGTACACCGTACGGATATGCACACAATTGCCGTACGTCAAAAGGAGGATAATAACGATGAATAAGGAAATACTTTTTTTGAATCCGGTGTTTACACATAATATCTGGGGCGGTACAAAGCTCAGAGAAGAATTCGGATATGATGTTGAGGGCGATGATATAGGCGAGTGCTGGGGAGTTGCGGCACATGAGAATGGCAATTGTACAGTGAAAAATGGCGAGTTTGCGGGGCAGACGCTTGCCGACTTATGGGACAGCCACAGAGAGTTGTTTGGCGGTATAGACGGTGTCAGATTCCCGCTGCTTATCAAGATAATCGATGCGAAAGATGATCTGAGTATTCAGGTGCATCCGGACGATGCATACGCAGCAGAACATGAGAATGGTTCGTTTGGCAAGATGGAGTGCTGGTATATTCTTGACTGCAAGGAAGATTCAACACTTGTAATCGGTCATAATGCAAGGACAAAGGAAGAATTATGTGATATGATTGAAGGTAAGAAATGGAAGGAATTTATCAGAGAGATCCCTGTTAAGAAGGGGGATTTCATTCAGATAGATCCCGGTACAGTACACGCGATCAAAGGAGGAATCACACTTCTTGAGACACAGCAG
>Ga0129311_1000837_pt1 | contig 24558 bp, 12 predicted proteins | sample Go1ome_FD_94435 | JGI IMG/M metagenome (GOLD analysis project Ga0129311, IMG submission 94435) | Western lowland gorrila individual fecal microbial communities from Wisconsin, USA - Go1022B metagenome | ecosystem: Host-associated > Mammals > Digestive system > Large intestine > Fecal | place... | reverse complement strand
GTATTGATAAACTGCCAATTATCCTCTTCATCTTCGAAGATATTCTGATGATTGATGCCACGCATCATCACATGAAATATCCCTGTGCACGATTCCTTCCTCGCCTGCCTCGGCATGCTTGTAGTGTAGATCCGTTTATACCCTCAGTTTAAGCTGATGCTACAGGCCCTGTGGCATCCGCAGATTTTGGACGCTTACGACCGCCCGCTTGACGCTTTAGCGGAAAGTTGACTGGAGCATGCTCTATGCAAGCACACTCATATCAGGCTCCTTGCTTGAATCCAGATATGCCAGTCCTTTCAACTTTAATTCAGGGAAGTTCAGAATGGATAAAGGTGTATTTCCCCTTTTTAAATATGACGTAGGAATTACCGCAGCTGTCAACATCATTGATTTAACGGATGGAGCCTCAGTAGCGCCAACAACAGATTTCACCTGTTCTATGTTATTTACCAACCATTGGTGGCGACGCAGATGTTTCAGTACCAATGCCCGTTTCTTGTCGATTTCAGGGTTCTCTCCCCTTCCAAGATAACTGTCCATCTCCGTCTTCATCTCGCTCACGTTCTTGGCTGTATTGGTATTCTTGCACTCTATGGAATAAAGTACGTTTGTTGACGGCATATAAGCCATCACATCAATATCACCATAGTCTTTATCAGCATCAAGAATACTCTTGGGCTTGATTGGCACATCATGCGGCCATACAGTCAGCTCTGGTATTTTCTGCAAAAAAGCACGTACTTCCTCATTGAATGCCCGCCCTTTCTTAGCTTCAAACTTACCCAACAAAACACCCATGCTCTTACCAACGTTCTTTAAACGGCCTGAATATAGGAGGTCTGTCAATTGTAAACCAGCCATCAGACAGGAACGGAAACCAAACAAGCAGGAAATACTACCATCCTCCAACTTGTAACGTACTATCGGGCGTCTCAGGAAACTTAACTCCCGATTATAGCCCCACGGAAAAATATCTTTTCCAGACAATCCAGCCGGAGGAGTCAGATAATCAGCACGTTTATCCAAGGACAACCTATCTAGACATTTTGTTGCATTCTCATCTGTTATATCTGGGTATACCTTTCTGATTTCATCCTTCAAAACGCCGTCTGATATTTCCAAGACAGTAGTCTGCCTCTTAATGGCAATAATATGGCAACCATAAAGGAATTCAAGAATCTTTGTATAACTCACGCCCCAATCAGCCTCAAAAGCCGCATCAACCTTAATGTGCTCGTCATCTTTCTCTTTGGGTTTCTTCGGTTCGAGAACGGCCAAATGAATCATCTTCTCATCAAAGTCATCTATATACTGATTCACGTTTTCCGTGGTATGGGCCGCAGCGAAACCACTTACATTACCATTGAAGTCATCATTATAAATAGCATACCTTCCCGATTCCAATCTCTCTATAGTATGGTTTGCCACGTCAAGATAGATAGCATCACAAACGCCACCAATCTTCACTATTTCGCTCATGATTGCCAGCAGCCCCTCTATATCATCACTTCCGGGCTTTACTGCACCCAAGCTTCTCTGTGTGGCAGCGAGATACTCTATCAAGGCACGTGTTGCAATGCCTGTCTCTGCTAAACGTGTTTCATCCTCAATGAACTCTTCCCGTTTTACCTTCGATTCACCGAAGCACAGAATTTGGGCTGGTTGCAATATCTTGTTCTGTTCTCTCTGAAAGATCAATGCATCATGGAGGTTAAGAAGCCTTTTCAACATGAATTTCGTGTCAAACCCTCTCAGTCTTTTATCAAGCTTTTCCAAAAGCACATCCACACCAGCATGCAGGAAGTCTTTTTTCTGCTGTTTCGTCTGAAGAATTGTAGCTATTCCGTGTCCCTTTTCTTCCATCCAACGAGGGAACAGGTCTTGCATTAACTGATTAGTAGCAGGATGGATGTAAATGGGAGGATAAAGCCAAAGGGGATACGCCATGGGATTATTCGACGCCTCCATCATCAGTATCATCTTTGACCGTCCAAATGGAATATGTTTATCAACAATAGCTGTTGCAGTCTCTTTTTCCAGCCCTATCAACTCAGAAATGATACTACACATCATCACTCTTTCAGCCTCGTTGTCAGCACCCATAAACGACAGGTGAAAATCACGATCCATAAATACCGAAACGCCCGTCTCAGTTTTTTTGACAGCCAAAGCCCCCTTCCCTGTGGGTTTAGACAATACATCATGCAACTCCTTGTCTGCAAGCAAGTCCACACTGAACGCAAGTTCAATGATAATTGGTTTCTTAAATAATGACTTAATCAAACTGTCAACCGAAGGCATAAGCACATCCATCCAGTAGGCAACTGCCGTGATAACCGTATCTGAGATTGAAGTCGGGTTAACACCCTCCTTCTCCTTCTGATTACATATCACCCAGACAGGCACAGAATACGACTCACAGCATTTACCGTTAATTCCTGCTCCGTATGGTTTGTAAAGACACGCATAATCCATGCATCGCTGGACTGGTATGTAAGCGATACGACCGCTCAAGGAGATAGGTATTCCATGAAAGTTCAATTTTTCTTTGCTCTCAAATATCAAACTGCACCCGTCGTTTGGTTCAATATGAATCACGTCAGGTGTTGCCTTGTCAGAAAAATAGAAGCTTTCACCATAGTGTTTGTACAAGGAATACACATCCAAAGCCTGATTGTAAGGATTGCTGAGGACGGGCATTCTTTCTCTTGTCCTCGCAAAGCGCACCAAACTCATGTTATCCCATTTCTCCGTCTGTACCAATTGCAGGAAATCAAAAGCATCCAACAAAAGCAGATAATCAGAATCTGGCTGATTGTTGGTGGCGAGTGAGAAAGCTTCACCCATCGAGGAATACAGTACAAAGGTCAGAATATGGAAATCCTTTGTTCTCTCATCCTTCTTCAAAGAAGAAAGCGTAGATTTCAGATGAGCATCCATATTCCAGTGTGCAACTCCCAATCTTCCGTCAATCGACACATCTTGTGCAGTATCTTTGGCGTAGCACACGTATGCAAGCCAATTGGCATCAATCCGGAACAGATCTTCATAATAATGAGCATCAGTATTTATCAGGTCTGGTGCGACACCGGGATACCAATGCATATAGTCACAACAAGAAAGCCCGATTTTCATCCAGATACCCAGTTGAGTCTGCTGTACCAATTCATCCAAACAATGATGCTTGGCAGCCGTCTTCAGGATGAAGTTGTTAATGGCACATCCCTGATTGCTAATTCCAATATAGTAGTACCCTTCGTTGAAATGTAATATAGGTCTGTATAGGATAGGATTCACTTCAGCATTGTCAGTCAACAATAGCGGGTCGTCTTTATCCAACAAGAATGAATCAAGAACAGTCTTGTCCCATCCATAATGTTTGATCATTTCTGTCATCATCTCTTCTGAGATGACATAGGAATGATTCGTCAGAGGCGGACAAATCTTCTCTCGCTGGTTCTCGTTGCCTCTGGTCATTTCCTTTATTCCTGCCCTATAAGCCAAAAGATTACCCAGTTCAAGTAATATGGAAATGCCCTGCCGCACTTCCCTCCTGAAGTCATCCATGAAGTCATTGTTATGATGGAATACAGCCTCGATCATTGCACGGAACAATTCCGTCACATGAGTTGAAAGCCCAGGGAAAAGAAGATAATTCCCGCCAAAGAACACAACTGTTTCAGTATACATATTCATGGGAATATCCTCCATCACATCCACTGGATACTCCTCGTCAATCAAAGCCTTGAAGGCTCCAAAGAAAGGCCTCACGGTGCTCTTCCCGAGATTAGAAACAGCAAGTTGCACAATGTGCTCTATACGCAGATTCTTCCCGTGGTTCTTCGGATTCAGTTGGAGAGCTATCAAGTAGTCCAATAGAGAAGCACAGTCATGGTTTTCCATATATCCCGTCAGTTGAGGGGCTTCCAACCCCGAAAACCTTAAAGCCTCTTGTGCGGCCTGTGCTATGAGTGCTTTAGACTCATCTTTACGCAGACAACATTGCTTATATTTCTTACCGCTTCCACAAGGGCATGGGTCATTTCTACCTATCTTCTTCATGGCTTCATCTCCTCCATTTTCTCCACAATATAAGCTTGATGAGTCATATCAGCAGGATTGGCTTCTCTGCGCCTCAAGACTTTCCTATGCACATATATTGTTGCCATCTCAGCAATAGCATTCATTGCTTCTTTGCTGACCACTACAATCCAACCTTCGCCCGACTCAAATGAGCCGCGTGTAAACATGTTGATATTCCCGCTTTGCCAATAAACCGATTCTGCCATCTTCGCTCCATTTGCATCACTCCATGCAAAATATCCATCCCCCGACGGTTCCCAATCCAGTGAGTATGCAAGAGCTGGATTAATAGCAATCCAATGGCTCTTGTTTGAGAAGTCTGTGTAGTATCCGTCCCTCAGCAAGACAGCCTCCGGGTCTTGTTCACCCAAGTCAAGATACTTTGAAGTAGGTTGTATAAACGGACTGTCCCCAAAGATAGAGCTACCATCACTATCTGTCTTATCTGGGAAGAAACTGATTTTTGCCTCATATTCTTCCAAAGCGGGATTATCACCAGCTTTCTTCAAATGGGTATACTCCCCAATCACGATGCCCCCGTCATACTCTGGCAGTGGTTCGTTCAACCTGATACATTTGTCAGCGTTGTCTATCCAATCTTTATTCACTCCCCATTCCCCTGCTGGAGCCAACCTATGGATAAAGCCGGGCTTACATTGCGCAATGATGTGTATATTTGAGAAATCCCGAGAAACGAATAGACTGTCATGGTAACGACCTTTCACCGCGCCACCGTCCTTTAGTTCTGCGGCCACCTCCAACATACCGTTTAAAGCGGCCATTGCATAAGCTTTTCTATAAGGGCATCTCAAACCTATTTTGTCGTAGTGCTGCAAAATGCGTTTATCTTCAACAACATTGCCATCACCTGCTATACCATATTTTTTCATCAACTCCAAAGCCCTGTAGTCCAGTGTACGCTGTTCTATACCAGTACAGTATGCTAGGTAGCCACTCCAATGCGATGCAACTCCCATCACACTGCTGGCATTCTTCCAGTCAATGTACAATGAATGGTCTTCACCAGGCAACCAACTCAATGATTTTTCTTCTGCTGGAGAAAAACTGAAACCATATGTAGCTGGCAGTGTTTTATGCGGCTCTTCCGGAATAGGTTCTCCAAGTTCGTTCAGGATTTTCACAGCGTAAAGCCTGTATTGATAATTTGGCGAGAGTGCACTTTTACGTGCCTGTTCAACAAATTCCGACAAACGAGCGGACCCTATTTCAGCCAGATAGCCCCCAATCTCTAATCCAAGCAATTCATTATTTACATCGCCAAAAGACAGTGCCAATGCCGTGTCCGTTTCATCATAGAGTCTAGCCAATTGAATCTTTGCCCTTTCCGACACGCTGATGACCGGCATTTTAGCAAGAAACAATAGCCAATCCCGTATTATCTCACATACCGTGCTGTTATATGGTGTGATATCAGGTTTGTCATCAAGGTTTACTGTATCCTCCCGCAGTATCCTGTTCATGTAGGCAAATTCCTCATCAAAGAGTCGCTTATAGTCAACGTGTTCGGTCAATAAGGGTACTATTTCGTCCAGATATGGTAAAGTCCCGTATGCATAACCCCCAGGAATGTCACTCGCAAACAAATCCAAAGTGAAATCACGCCCCTTTTGGAGGTCTATCTCTTGCAGCACTTTGCATATGTTAATTCGTGATCCACCATCATAAAACCTTGACCAGCCCGACTGTGTCGAATCCGACAAGGCTTCCATAGCAGCTTTCCATGCCGCATTGGTTTGGCCCTCTTCCAGCAATGCTTTGGCTTCTGCCAGTTTCTGGTCTCTTTCTCTGTCGGAACCAGCACTTGGGGTCGGTGCTTCAGGCTGCAACATTTCTTGCAGGCTCTTCAACAACCCTTCCACAATATTCTCCGGACACTCGGTCTTTATCTTTTGCTGCAATTGGGGAATTACTCTATTGAAGTCTTCACCCAATATGCGCTGTCCATGGGTGATGATGGCCTGCAACAATGAGGTACTTAAATCATACACATTATTCTCATCGTTATACAGATGCAGGTCTGTAAACAGTCTGAACAGCGAAAGATATTCTTCCTCTTTTTCTGCTTTCCCTAATAGTATGTGGATCAGTGCCGACGACACAGACTGATAATACTCAAATTCTTCATCCAGCAGCCAGAATGCGAGTTTTAGTCCCGAACGTGGATTATATTTCAAGGTTTCGTGCAACAACCTGTTCGCAGCCCGATATGCAGTTCTTGTCTCTGCTATTTCGTCAATGTATCGCAACCTTGAAGTCAGCCAGTGGACATATTCTGTAGCGTGTTCCGGCTCCCGTTGTATTGCTTCCCCCAGCCATTCTGCAAACAGAGTGGGCTGTGAATCCTTTCGGTAGCCTACCCCGAAAGTTTCTTCTATCATTTGGTGGAAATAGGCCTCTGCTTTGTTGTAAAAGCCCATCTCCAACCATGCCTTGCCTTGTTTCTGCGCTTCACTCACACGCCCGTCAAGGTCTTTCCATGTCATAATTAGCCCATCCACCCTTTCAAGCTGGCTCTTGCACCATTCTGGGTTGTAGCCTTCCCTAAACAATGACATAATGGCCGTTCGCTGCGATGCTCCGTCCGCTCGACAACAAGGTTCTGAAAAATAGTGTTCAAATGCCCGCGCCACCTTGTCTATCACATCTTCTCCAAAGTCTGCTGCCATCTTGACCACAAACTCATAGAAATCCTTCCTCTGCTGTGTGATGGGATAGGCATATTTGTTATGCTGCGAAAGCGGAGGCTCTAATAAGTCAAAATAGCCGAGACTCAACGTGACCAGCTTCAAGAAACTGACATCTGTCACCCCAGCCAATGCCTTCCCAGCCATCTGGGCTATGCTGAATACGCGCCTTGCAAAACTTACCATCAGGTCATTGTCCTCATGGTCTGGGTTGTCTGGCACTAATGACGTCATTTTGTCTATGACACCATACTTGGCTCTGGTCTTCACAAAAAATATATGTGGCTTGATGGTTTCAAACTTCTGGCTAACGTGAAAGTAATAGGAACCAATATCCTCCCATCTAACCTTATTGAGATAACCCATAACAATCTCTGCACCCTGATTACTCCGCTGCGCAAGATTCGCCATCACCAAGTTATGGATGCTATCCTGAGACAAGGCCGCATAAGCCTTCTCTTCCTCTGAAAAATAGCGAGCCAACTGCGACTTGTCGCCCTTTTGCTGACTCAGGTATATTATGGCATTGTCGTAAGCACGGAATACAACTTGCAAGGAGGCGTTGTCTTTACCAAGCGCTATTATCATTGCCTCAAATTCTTCCCAGCGATTCTGCGCAGTCAGAGACTCTAAATATGACAATATCAGCCTACGCCTAAATCCATCTACATCAAAACTCTCATTATCGTATACCGCAAACTCCGTCAGATAAGGGATGAATATGGCAATCTGTCTTTCTATGTCAGCCCATTCAAGGAAATAACCTGCCGTTCTAACCCAATCTGCCATGAATTTCTTTTTTTCTTTGAGTTCACTGTACGTATTACGACGGTCATCAGACCTATGTGAAAGAAATTCAGGATAGGAAAGAGCAAACAACAGATTTGCTTCGTCTTTGTCATCCGTATTGAAATACTCCACAGCCAATGTCATGGCATACTCCTGTGAGCAGTATAATTGTCGCCCCTCTCTTACAATAGCCTTGGCCAGTGTACTGCGTCCTGTATGGATGAATTCTTCTGTTAATGATAATACAGAATAGTCTTGATTGCCCATCTGTGAGATTTGATTCTCCATAAAAAGATAGCGAACAAGCAAGTACGGATCTTTCTTTCTTCTGGCTATTTCCACGCCCCTTCTCAAATCCCTTGCCACACTCCACAGAGGTCGGTAGTTCTGGGTCTGTTTATACAACCTTTCAGGACTCATCAGTGTCAAGAACAGATCATACTCTTCTGCATTATAAAGGTAATATCCATTCTCCCAGTTGTCCTTGAAGTGTTCTGCTAGACGTTTGTAATAATTAATTTCATCCGTCTTCGAATAATTTCCTGTAAGAATATCTTCCGCTGTCTTATTCAACAGATATTGACGGAATGAATTGTGGAAGAACGTCAATGACTGACCTCCTTCGTCATATTTGAACAGATGCCACATCTGGTTTTTAATAACCAGCAAGGCATTCTTTTTACACAAATCCCGAACGTCATCCAACAATATGTTACCGCTTATCCTTGCCACGAGACCCAGGGCCTCCCTCACATCAACATCTTCGAGGTGAGTACCAACTATTCTGGCATAATAATCCTCAACACCTTCTGGTGCATCGTCCAATGTTTCTACCACTACTACGCCCACCGTAACAATATGATTCAGGAGGTAACGTAAATATAGAGGATGCCCCTGCGATTTCTTCCAACACTTCTCCTGTACTTCATTAGTTATCAGTGCAGGTGGCAAAAGTTTTTTGCACAAATTAGCAGATTCATCCCGACTTAAGGATGGCATCTCCACTAAGTTTCCTGCCACCTGAATTTCATTCTCTATTGCAGGGTTCAGCCCCAAATGGTCATAGTGCTGACTACCTAGAACAAACACGACACCTTCCGGAATGTCCGTCGGTGAAGGCAGCACTTTCATCAGCGTTTGCAGACACGCTGTATATTCTCTTGTAATATGATCAAGCCCATCCACAATGATTAAGAATGGGATCCCTGTCTCTTGGAACTGCTTGGAAATAGCATCCAACTGTTCATAGAATCTATTCCTCAGGGCATCAGCGTCCATATTGGGCGATATTGTTCTATTGCCCTCCACACCTGTTTCGTGTATTTGGAGTATGATGTCATGCAGGAATGTCAGTCCACTTCCACGGCTACTGTCATTATTCCTTTGCGATGAAGGATTCAAGAAGTCAAAGGCATAAAACCTCACAGAGGGGTTCTTGATGACCCTAGTCCACTGTGTCAATAAAGTAGATTTACCGGCACCCGGTGACCCTTTCAAGAAAACATAACCTTTGGTCTTTCCTTGAAGTGCAGCATCCAACAAGGACAACCCCTGAGCATTGGGCACGTATGAATCTTCAGGGACATTCAGGTTGTGGTCAAACTTCGTTTCAAAGCGTCTTTCCCAATTCAAACGAGTAATTATCTCCCTTACCGTCAACTTTATCTGATAACCCTTTCCGGCAGCCATCTCCTGTATCATTCTGTTGATACAGATAATGTCGTAGATGCGCTGGTCTTCGTTTGCCCTTGCTATCTCTATGGTTTCCTGGACATAGTCATGCAGGAAAGTGAACACCTTCCAAAAATCGCCCCATTCTTCTTGCGTTAGTGTTGATATGGTTTGTAGTTCCTTTACTGCCTTATCCCATTTTGCATCAACAGACTCCCCTGATTTAAGTTTCACCAGCACTTCCCTATCGTATGCTTTGAAACCTCCTGAGTTTTTACCAGCCAGTGCGTTAATGGTATAATCACCTTCTGTCAAACTTTTATTAGTCATCAAATAGGGATATACCGTTTTGTCAACATACGTTTTCTTCAGGTTACGCCAACCCTTAACAACTTCTACTATCAGAGCTTTGAAGGCTGGATAGCCCATTTGTGCTTCCGTCTTGCTGTATTTCAGCTGATAAGCATGTACGCCATCTTGTGTAACATATACCACATCATCCAGTTTCCCGACATTATCTTCCATGTCAGCCACACGGATTTCTTCCAGAGCTCCGGCTTGCATGGCGTCATATACGCCTATGGCAAACGCATCGTACTGCGCCAAGTAGCCACCCATCGCAGCACGTTCGCCTCTTTGCGTGTATGTAGTTTTATCGGGATTTGACATAATTCTATAGATACTGATTCTTTCGTTTGTATTGTTCAGCTAATAAGAGAAGCTCTTCAAACAACTCAATTCTCTCCTCTTTCATTTCGCCTTCCCCATCAGTTTCTGCTGGTGGCGCATCCAGTTCCAGTTATTCCTCTCCTCCATATTATATTTCGATGACCTTCTATAGTTCTTCTCCATGAAATCCATCACCTCGTTGTATCGTATTATCCATCGCTCTTCATATGTCATCGTTTTCCTATTCCGTATGTTGCGACACTGTCGCGACCTCCCCCCCCCCGTTCATTTTCATTGGTTCTCCACAGGATTTATTTGTAAGTGTCCAATTTATTGTAATCTCCTTAAATCAAAGTATTTGCAAGTACCCTTATTCTGTTGAGATCACTAAAATTTAAAAATTATTTAATTGATTGCCAGTTCTCCAGGTATCATTTTCGCAAAATCATGTTCACCATTGTTTCACAATGTCATAGATCCGTTCCCTTTGATCCTTGTACAACATCAGCCTTCAGACCTCAGACCTCAGACTTCCGACCTCAACCTTCCGACTTCATCCTTCAGACTTCAGACCTCCGACTTCACCCCTTCCTTGCTTGATTCAGATCCTTAGCGAAAGCGAACACCATAACGATAATACCACTCATCACCAAGAACGACAGCTGCACCACCATGTTAGGAATATCCTTCGATGCATCAGCTAGGAAATCAATCGAGAATGCTACTGGATTGTTAATCATTCTTTGTTATGCCTTTTCCCCACTGTGGCCAAAACAGAAACTTGCAGAACAAGAAAGTATATCGTACATAGTTATTGATACTCCTCATTCTGCAAGCCGATATTAGGTTTTCCCTTAATGATTTACTTTACTATCGCCTCTTTAATACTATCAACGATATACTTCACATCATCATCTGACACATACGGACCTGCTGGCAGACAGAAGCCAACCTTGAAGAGTTCTTCTTCAATACCATTGGTATATACAGGAGCACCCTCATACACGGGTTGTTTGTGCATAGGCTTCCATACAGGGCGGCACTCAATCTTCTTGCCCAGCATGAACACACGCAATGCCTCTACATTTTCGTTAGGCTGACAGTCGGTAGTAGCAGAGTCTACAGCATGGATAACACCTGCTGCACCACCTACAGCAGTCTTAATAACTTCCTTGTAAGCGTTCTCTTGACCTTGAATCTTCACATCCGCATCCAATGTGGCAGCGCAAAGCCAGAAGTTGGCATCATAACGTGGGTCTGTTGGCTGTTTGTGGATGTGTACTCCAGGAACATCCTTCAACAGTTCCTCATAGAGTTTCTGCACATGCTTGTGATGAGCGATATGGTCATTGAGCACAGTCATCTGACCGCGACCAATACCCGCACACACGTTCGACATACGGTAGTTGTAACCAATGGCTGTATGCTGATAGTAAGGATAAGCGTCACGAGCCTGTGTAGCATACCACATCACCTCGTTGGCATCCTCCGCATTACGGCAAATCAGTGCACCACCACCCGAAGTGGTGATCATCTTGTTGCCGTTGAACGACAGCACACCATATTTGCCGAATGTACCCAATACTTGTCCATCAAAGCGCGAGCCCATACCTTCGGCTGCATCCTCTACAACAGGAATACCATACTTATCAGCAATAGTCATAATCTCATCGATGCGGTAAGGCATACCATACAGAGCTACAGGCACTATAGCCTTAGGATATTTACCCGTCTTCTCCTTACGATCAAGTATAGCCTTCTCAAGCAAAGCAGGATCCATGTTCCATGTTTCCCCCTCAGAACCTACGAATACTGGCTTGGCACCAAGATAAGTGATAGGATGACTTGAAGCACAGAATGTGAAACTCTGCACCAATACCTCGTCACCAGCCTTCACGCCACAGCCAATCAAAGCCAAGTGTACTGCAGCAGTACCAGCCGACAAGCAAACCACCTTTCTGTCAAGCTCCTCAGATCCATCACTCTTACTGTTGGCGAACGTCTCCAAATCCTTTTCGAAGGCATTAACGTTAGGTCCCATTGGTACCACCCAGTTGGTATCGAAAGCCTCCTTCACATATTTCTGTTCCAAACCAGCCTCACTCATATGAGCCAAGCACAAATATATCGTTTTTCTTTCCATAATTATAATTGATTATTATTTTTTTATACTATAATATTTTCCTTTATCAACCTATCTACAAACCACTTATCATCGCCATGCCACACATGCTTGATGAACTTTCAGCAAGACATAAAAACACAAATAGCCGGCAACACATCCTATGGTATTATGTATCACATCATTTGTTTCACAAAGTCCTTTGTCATAGACAAATTGTGAAAGTTCAATAATCACAGACAGCACAATTCCAATCAGAATAGCCTTTTTGAATTTCATTCCTAAGCCACCGAGTAATAATCCAATAGGAATAAAGAGTGCGATATTCAGCAGCACCTCTATCAAATCAGCAGGATAATCCACTCTGTACCATATATCAGGATAGTTCCAAAAAGGCATCAGTTCAATCCGTTTCCCATGATGACATGGTCTGCATATCACCGTAGAGCAAATCACGAGGAAATAATATTCAGTCAGCAGTGCTCCAAGAACAAGCCTCATCATCATTTTCCCTTTTGTCATCAGCATCACTACAACTATAGCAACGCATAGCACCAAAAAGGAGAAAAGTATATATTCAATAGGAACCCTTGGATTCAACCATTCGTAAATCTCATCCATGTATATTTTTAAAATCCTTTGTGTACCTCCTTCTTTTCTTCGCAAAAGATAATCTTGAGTTATACTCATGCTGTCTATTTCATCAAAGCCATTGGTAAACCATTTGTTTTCCCATGGCTTCATTGAAATACTCAGCAGTCTCATTTAGATATTCAACGCATCATCACGTGATATATCCCCGTTCCTAATGGTTGTCTGGACTGCCTTGGCATTAACTCGATATTACGTATTCTATTGTAAAACAGAACTGTCCCCCGTTTCAAAGCCATCCTCAAAATGTAAAAAGAGAACCGAAATAGACCTCTGGGGGTCATTAGTGTGTGGAGCAAGCTCCTCGGTTGGATTCAGCAACTGCCACGGCATTGTTCAACTGGCGTATCCCGCAAGACACAAGCAGTATCACGTTACCGCCTCCTTCCGTATATACCGCTGTTTCATCTGTTTTACTTCAGATTCCACTTTGGACTGTCTCTTCGGGGCTAAAACGGTTCTCTAAACGTTTTATTCGTATGGTAAATGATATTCTTTCTTCGTAAGGAAGTCCACAAGTGCATGGCTCTTGTCCCAATCAAAGAACCAACGTCTTGGTTTAGCTAATTTTGCACGTTTTTGGAAAGCCTTATCCTTACTGCAATCTCTCAAATTCATTATAACCTCCACTCCAACAGTTTTATTAAGATAGGGACATGTCATCACATCAAAGAACAAGTGAGCCATTTCCGATTTCACCAGTTCGTTTGGAGACGCAAACCTTTTCTTAATCTCATTTTCTATATGATCTTTCACAATTTGATACGTCACTTCATTTTCAATGATGTACAGAAGTGCACATATCTGAAAATAATTCAACTTATTAAAGCCTTCTCCCGTATCAACCTTAACACCGAACAAAGACTCCAGTTGCCCCAAAGGCAACTTATAGTCAATTAACCTGTTAAGGGTTATCAGAATATTCAAAGCCTCCAGATTCATATTAACTTCTGAACTGCCAGTCTGATAAATATCTAACACGCGCTTAGCTTCACGTCTGTACCTGTTCACCAGTTCCTGCCCAACTGTTTTATCAGGGTTCATCTCCGACCATCTAATAAGGCAATCCAATATAGAACATAAACGGTAGGATGCGGTCGTATGCATATCAAGGGAGAAAAGATAGAAAGCAATCTCAGCGTATGCTGTTAGCAAACCTTGTGACGGTAATCTTCCCGCCTTCATTTCGTTTCTTATCTGACGTAGCAAAAGCGTTAGCGTATATTTATTCAGCGTGCCGTATTTCAGTTGGAATTGGTGAGTGATGGAACGGAAGTGCTTCACAAAGGATGTAAACACCGACATATCATTGTTTATCCCTTTCACATATTGTCCATCCTCATCTTTTTGCAGATACTTCTCGCTGAACTCTGCCACCATTTTGTTCACCAACCGCTTAGCATCACTCACGCCAGTTGTAAATGGTCGCTCATGGAACTCCAACTTACTCTTGTTGATGTCCATCTTGTAAAAAGCAAGCTGTTCTTGATAAACCAAGTTTACATGCTCCAATATCTCACGAGAGGTGGCATATACGTATGAATCATCAACATAACGCCTAATTTCATAATCACGCCCTAAACTATAGCCATACTGCTCTTTCAATTGCCGCATGATAGCCAAGTCAATGGTCTGTAGTATGATTTCTGCAAAAATTCTCGAAATCTCAGGGCCAACAATGATGCCATTTGTCTCATTGTAGTTCGTATGTTGCATCAGGTGGTCAAAGTCATTCTCAAAGGAATGATTGTTTATATTCTTCTTTGCAATTTCTTTTCCCTTAACTGCCCAAGCAATTGAGTGAGTGTAGATATGATAGAAACAGCCAGTGATGTCCATCACCATCATGTATGAATATTTCTGTTCTAAGCGCAGATTGTCTCCACTCTCAAAGAATTTGTACACCAAGTCATACTTCTCATACTTGAAATACGAACGGTAGCGATTCTCTATGGTATCGTCTTCTATCTCAACAGCCCTTTCCATGACATCCTCAGGGGCATCCTCTTCTGCCTTTTCTTCTGGCGGGAAAACACATTTGGCCTTCTTGGCAATGTACCTAATTGAATATGGACTCCGAGCACACAAGTTTACCATATACTCATCATATTTGGCATAGTGCTCAACACAGTCCAACTGGGTTATCGGGTGCATCAAACTCAGTTTGCGACTTTTTTCACCACCCATGCGTCTGATATTATAATCAAACGGGATAGTCCAGTCACCTGACTTCACATACTCATTAAAAACACTCAGAAAAAGGGCACGAAGACTTTCATCCTGCATATTCTCATAGAAAGCCTCATTGTTCAGTACAAGGGGCAATTCGTATGGAAGCACTTCCGTCAGAAGAACACGATACTTGTTGTTCAAGTCCTTCTCTTGTTTCATAACCAACAGTTTGTTATCTGCCCAATCTTTTCATTGGTGAAATGATGGTTAACATGGTGTTCATATCCAAAACGGAAAGAATATTTTTCCAAATCTTTCAACTCTGCCATTGTCAATGTTAGACGACCTCCAAGTTTACCTGTTCTGCAATGTAACAGACGCTGATAATATTTATCAAGTTCGTCTAGACACCTGGTGTTTGTTGCCTGTTTATAGTTAAAAAAAAGACCTACCTTGATAGGCAGCAGTGTATCTGCCTGATGCAATGTAAAGTTCCCTGTCATGAATTTGATTCTCATCTTCAGCATATTAAAATCGTTGTCTTTGGCATACCTGACAAATGATTTTGTCAGTCTTGTTTTTATGACCTTGATTTTCTTGTCCGCTATTGCTACATCCACTTTTTTGTCTCTCTTCTTGAATGTATATCCAAGGTAGATTAAATCAGATCCATGTGATGACGAACACCAAGTATATGATTTTTCCTCATTCAGATTTAAGCCAAGACAGTTCAATTCTTCCTTTGCCGTTGACCATACCGAGTCTTTACTCGTTTTACTACTACAGAACACGATGATGTCGTCCACAAAACGGGCATAGTAATAAACGCCTTCAACACGTCGAATGGTCAAGTCGAAATATTTCATGTATAGTTCCGACATGGCCGCACTCACGCCCAATCCTCTTGGCATACCTGTGCTGGCAGCAATGACTGGATCATTGAAAAGAGCATGTAGCAACGTTATTGAAGGGTATGACAGCCTAGCATCTTCCGTCAGTTTGGTTAGAAGTTTTCCACGGTTGATAGACTCATAGAAGTGCCTTACATCCAGGCGCACCACCCATATATCCACATTCTCATTCAGCAATATTTTCATCTGCCTAACAATGTTGTTTCTATCAGCCTGCTGTACCTTATATATGACTTTGATGTTGTTGTGAAGCTTACGTAGAATCAAGTTCTGGCACATAAAGTCAAAATTCTTTCTATTCCTGTTATTAAGGTATAGTTTCCCCTCCTGTTTTATCTGGAACTGATATGCACCATCATCGATTGTACAGCCCAATTCATTCCCTATAGCCTCAATAAAATCTTCTTTATTGAGGCCAGAATTTCTCCTTTCTGCCTGAGTGGTACAGGCATAAAGTGCTTTTGGCGAAAATGATTGGCTATACATATTTTTGATTATCTATTGTTGTACATTTTGCCAGTTCGTGAAACTGATTTACCACCTTCGGACAGGCTTTCTTATCCAATGGAAGCAGACTTAAAGTTATAACGACAAGTTGGCTAAAACGGTGTTATTGATACTGATTAACTCTCTTATATCGTTCACTCAATTCCATCAATTCCTTAAACATCCCCAACCTTGGCTCATTCAATTCTCCTGCATTCATTAGTTTTCGTCCACGTTTCAGGAAATGCACCATCAGTTTCTCTTCTGGAGCATATTTCGACGGATTTCTATGGCTTACTTTAATAAAGTTCACCAACTCATTATATCTCGCCATCCACTTCTCATCTTTCATCATGTCATATACCCCTTTCTTGATGCCACTACAAAATCACTCGCTAAACCTCTTCACAAATTCATTATTCAGCCAGTAGTCAACAGTCATGCCTTCTGCAAGCCCATTCGATTTCAGCACATCAGCCACTTTCCCCAGACAACGATAAGCGACCGATAAAGACAGGTTCAGCTTTTGGTAATCCACATCAACATATCGCTTTAGAAACATTTTGAGTCTATAGACCGTTTTTTCGTCTTTTAAGTCATCCAAATGTTTCTCCACTAGAAATTCCACAAAAGCCAATACCATTGTCAACGACTGCTCGCATTGCAACAAGGCTCTGTCAATAACAGTATCAACATACACCCTATATTTCTCTAAACCGTAGAAATCAATACATCTGGCAAGGAATTGTAACTCTTGGTTCACTATAGCTTCTTTGTCAAATATTTTATCTAATATCTGAGAACTGCCATAAGCTTTCATCATCAGTTCCTTGATGCGTTTTGCCACTTTATCATATTCTGTCAGCTTTGCCTCTGCTATGCAGATATGCTCCGTAAACTCCATCATGTCGGTCAGCAACCCAACATGCTCTCTTTCCATGAATCCATCTCCCAGTCCTTTCCATCCTTCCAGCAGGGTCAGATTCTTTTGCAGATTATCCATTATCTGATGTAGCTCAGTCTCCGTCCACTTGATATCCCGCGAAGTCTTATTTAGCGCTAAGTAGTTAGGCGGCGACGCACTGTTTTCATTCACACCGCAACTCCAAATATTCTTACCCAAAATACTATGCTTAACTATCTTCGTTGCCTCTTCATCACCAAATGTAATAAAGGTAAGAGAGTGCAGTTCTTCAAGCGAAGCTCTCTCCACTTCCTCAGGATGACCCTTTATTCTGTCTCTCAACAGCTGTTTGATGTCTTCACTCAACAATCCGCAATATCCTAGATGAGCAGAAACTAGATAACTCTTATCCAGAGGATATTTCTCCATAACCCCCCTCACTTCATCCTTTTGTTTTTCTGTTAGTACTACTCCTTCTTTCAAATGCAGTTTATATATCAGTTCAGAGATATAGTAGGTGTTCTCATCAAAATGTTCTAACAGCAGACTTAAAAAAGCTGATTTTTTCTTCGGGTCTTTCAGGTAAAATGATACGTCTTTCATGAACTGATAGAGCGACGAAAGGCTTGATATCGTTGCCACATTAGGCACCAATACTTTATTAAAAACCGCCAACACCAATTCATACCACTCGTCATCTGCTACTGAGCACAACATCTCCTTAGCTACGCACAGACAAGATTCCTGATTGATTCCTTTTGCATCCTCAACCACGGCACGCAGCAGTTTTGTCAACATATCAGGCACTATATCCACAAAATGTTCAGCAAATACATAGTCCTGTCCTATTCTCGACAGGGTTTTCTTGTCTGACAGTTGGAGGCTGTAATATAATGCCGGATAGGGCATATCATAATAGATACGCTTAAACACTTCATACCAGTCTTGAGAGTTTATCAAGCTGTAGCCTCTCATTTGCAGCGGTAAACCTGATATGAACAACAACTCTGCGAACCGCAATGCTTCCTCCACGTCGGGATTACTCTTTGCTAACATGAATGACCAACCATCACTGCCGTATGGTTTCACCTCCTTCTTCTCATACTCTATCACTTTCAGCATAGCATCCCTACACTCATCGTAACCCGAAATGCCCGCAGTCTTGAACTCATTATATGAGTATTTTGGTGGAAGTTGAAACGAGAGTATATTTCCCAACAACGAAGCATAGTATCTCCTTTCGGCATCAGTACTAGTCTTTAGGTAGGCTTCTACCATTTCTGAGCTAATCTTTGCATCAGTTAATGCCACGAGTGCTGCCTTCTTAATGATCTTATCGTTTTCTGTAGTCCAAGCAGAAACTATCTCGTTTCTTCTTTGCGGTTCCAAACGATATCCCGCTTGCATCACTTCCAACTCTGTTCGCCAGTCTACATCTTCTATGCTGCTAAAATCCAAGTTTTCATTCTGTAAAACTGCCCACATCTGTTTCAGTCTCAGCCATTCTGGTACATACGTCAACAGGTGCTCTTTCTCTGCCTCCCTAAATTTGAAGAACCATAGTCCACAGTCGACACAAGCCAAAGCAAACAACTCAGCATCTTGCTTCGTCCATTCTTTTTTTTCAAAAAGGTTCATTATCACCATCCGTTGCGCCTTGGCAATTGGAGGCATGACAATGTTCTTTCGCAGCCTTCTTACCTCGCTCACGTCTGTATTCGTTACATTCTGGGCATCAATAGCCGTCCACACTCGCTGGTATTGAGACTGTGTATTGGTGATGATATTACATGTAGGATTAATGACATATGCAGTACCGTCATTCAGATATCTGAACAATTGGGATAATACAGCTTTTACGTCTGGTGATGGTTGTGTGATTCCAATCAGCTTCAACACCCCATCATCTAGAATATTAATAATTCCTATATGATGGTTTTGATAGAATAGTCGTCTCGATTTCTCAATCTGCTGACTTCCAATAGTTAGCAGAAATATCTTAGTATTCTCCTTATTCGGGTCAGTAACGTCTCTGTCTAGTACATCTTTCATCCATTCCAGCCATCCCAAGAAGTTGGGGTCGTTTCCAGAGAATCCTATAAGACAGAACACACCTGTCAGCAATCCTGTTTTCATCTGGTACGAGAATGCCTGATGCTTTTCTGCATATGTAGCATAGTCATCTGCCGAAATAATATATCTGCGACTTTTGTCGTTATCAAAACCATAGTCATTACTGAGCGAATCTCCTACCAAGTTGCCGTGCACCTTCACTATTCCACGCTGTTCGCTCAACCTCGCCAACTCATAGTCTGCAGTTATCTTACGGTAGTCCATACCGTAGATGTCATTGGCAAGTTCTAGCAAGTTGTCATAGTTGGTGGTATATACGTGTTTCCATTTGCACAGCAACAACTCTTTATGAATATCCAAGTTTCTTGCCGTGAAAGTCAGATTCGGCATATTCGACACTTTGAACACACCATTCGTCTCCTCCACATATGGAAGATGGTCCTCAATATATACGTCTATAGCCTCTCTATATCCCTTGTCCTCAATATATTTCGACACAAGATTCAGATATCCCACTTCATGAATCGTGTTAGCTATTTCTCTGTCTATAAAAGCCTCTTCAGTATAATAGAGAGGACCTGTTCCTGCCCTATACTGTCTATAACGTTCTGCTATCTTATTACCATACACATCCACAACTAGGTCTCGAAGAAGCCCATCCCAGTCTGGGTACTCTTTTATGGCATTCTTCGAGAACCCTGCACCAACAAGTACTGACACTGTGTGCTTGTCGTGCTGCTCTTTCAACTTTTCAAGTAATATTTCTGGTGAAAGCATAAATATCAACAATCTTCTATCCGTACTTCCAGAGATTCCCCCATAGTTTATGAATTTTTCATCCCCTCTATTCCACTCTCCACCACCAGCCCTCAGGCCTTAGACTTCAGACTTTCTACCTCAGACCTCATCAATTATAAAGACCTGCCCTCTGTTTCTCGTCATTATTTCTCCTTCGAAAAATACAGTTTATAATAATTCATACCTCTCCCATCATCATACCCTCTTTCGAGGTTTTCTTCTCCTTTCAGTATTCTAACCTCAAAGTTGTCGTCAAGCCTCACCTTTGTCACGCTACTCACCCCTCTTTGGCTCATACTGCTTGCCTTTCCTATGAACGACTCCTTGAAACTCATCTCTTGTTTGCTCTGGTAGTCGTCTGCATAACTTCTAAAAGCATTCTCCGCACCAACGGGTGCAAAGGCTTTCTCGGCTATGATCTCCACACTAACATTCTCTCCACCCAAGGTTTCCATCACCTTGTTCATCATCACGGCCTTCTGGACCTTGTCATATTCTTCTGGCATGTGTGATATGAATCCTTTGCACATCTTCAACGCCTGCTCCGTCTGTCGGTAGTCATCCTCTATCCGCTTCAGTTCCAGGAAATCATTCACCCAGTATTTTGCATCGTTTCTGTTGGCATTATCCACAACACAGGCCACATAGCCGTCATCTCCTTTCAGGTTGAATATCAAGCAACCTTTGTCTATTCTGTTGATGCTCATTCCGGTCTGACTGGCCACTCTGAAGCCTCCTGCCACGGGATTTATCTGTATAAAGGTATCTTTGTTTTCTGATTTAAACAGGCCTACAACATCAATGGTTTCTCCGTCCAGTATGCAATCCTTGAAATATATCACATAGAAATCGCCGCGCTTGATATTCGGGTGCTCACTTTTCTCATATAGATATTTTGCCAAATTCACACTTTGTTCATGAAACGCATCTCGTTCTTCAAATATCATATGTATGTAAGTATACACTGCGTTCAGCTCCAGCGAAGTTGCATGGTCGAAACAGTACCTCTCCTCATCCTTAAATGCCATCAGGAAGTACGATTTCAGTATCTCGCTCAGTCCTTCATCCAGTTCTACAGGCGCTTCCGACAGCTCCACGCCTTCCACCGCAGCCTTGTTGCCTATCCGGTGTACCGACATCTGGTCTATCTTTATATATTCTTTGTACAGCATAATGTTATCAGTTTTAGTATTTTCACCACATTGGTATTCTCTATCGTATTATAGCACCATAGTACCATCAACAGCAAGAAAAAAAACACCAGCGCTGCTATCCATATCTGGGTATATTTTCGCTTCTGCCATTGTATATAGCACGCTTCGCTCCCACATTTATTGGGGTCGCTGTCCGCAAAAAGTTCGTTCAGCTCTTCTTCGCTCAGCAGTTTTTCGTATCTTTTCCTTAGTTGTTCGTAATGTTTGTAAAACAGTTTTTCTTTTTTATCGACTATTTTTCTAGAGTAAAACAGATTTACCGCTGAAAACACTATCATCACAAACGACAGCGCAACCAGATTCCAGGTAAACGCACCTGCAATATCTCCTCTGGCCACCACTCTAACCACAATCACAGTCAAGAAAAATGTACCGAGGGATATAACACTCTTTTGGAAATCACTACTGAAACCCTCTACTATCGAGTTCACCTTTTCTTGTAAGTCCAGCAGCGATTGTGAGACATCTTTTCTCACCTTCACATATTCATATACATTCTTCTTCTCAAATATCTTGAAATTCGACATTATTGCGCCAAGCGTTAAATCGTTCAACGACAGTGTGTCTATATCCTGTAGGTTCAGCGTTATAATGTTTCTTGCTATCACAAGCCTGTCCGATGTCGAACCGCCCGTATAGCACCATTCATATATTCTGTACCACTGTTTCTCCGCTCTGGCATCGAATTTCAGATCCTCCACTTTCTGTGCTCGCATTTCCGTCTTCTGCATTCTGTAGCCGGTAAGCCTTATTGTCACACCATCTTTGTTCAGCCGTGAGTAGTCAGCCACAAAGCAGGCAGACAACATCTGACTCAACTGGTCGAATATCAGCGTCAGTTTCCCATCGTCTTCCCTTTTTTCTATATTACAATCCTCTGGTGTCACATCCGTTATGCTGTTTCCCCACTGGCAGTATTCTTCACAAAGTTCCTTCCTACTCTTCCTGTTTCCATTTCCCAGCAGTACGGGTCTGTCCGCTCCTTTCTTATATATCCCGATAGTTCTAGTGTGAAAAGCTTCATACTTTTCACCCCAAACCTCTATCCAAAGACATTCATCTATTTGCTTCCTTATCACATTCAGACATTGTACGACATTCAGTTCACTCACGTACTTCACAAACTGCTCATAGTCATAGACCGTTATCGTGTTGTCTCCCTTAGTCTTTATTATAGTATATTCTAACGTCACTTCATCGTCATAGTAGTGCTTCAGGTTATCTTCGTTACACACGTCTCCTACATCCTTTCCCGCTTTCAAGTCCAGCAGGTCTTCGTCTCCAGCTGTCAGTATTCTCAGACGCCAAAAATCCCTCTGGCTGATTTCGGGCAACACGCCAAGCATAACTTTTCCTTTAGGACATCTTTTCAGCGTAAGTGTCACCTTACACTCTATGCCCTTCAAGTCTTCGCAGTATTCTGTGATCTTGGCATCGTCGCCAAACAGATTGGCTATTGCCTTTACTTTCTCTATCATTACTCTTGGCCGTCTGCTATTTGCTTCAGATTTTCCGCATATCTATATCCGTCGTCACTCCTTACCATCACGTACTTCCGGCCTTCCTCATCTTCATGCGGCTGAATCGTTTGCGCCAGGTTCGGTATGTCTTGTTTTAACAGCAGCACAATGTCATTCGTCAGCTTAATTTCCTTTTTCATTTTGGCCTTTATCTTCGATGGCACCTTTTGGAATCTGCTATCAAAGTCGTACTGTCTGGGCAATTCTTTGGCTTTCCTTGCCAACTCGGCCATGTTCACCCCCTCTCCTACGGGCTGATATGCTGCCAGTATGTTGTCTGCATAATAATCCATCGAGAACTCTCCCTCGCTCCTCATATAGGCCACCGTCGAGTTCCACAGCACCAGATAGTCGCTCTTGTTCTTCTTCTGCAGCGGGGCTAGTATCTTCGACTGTATATATTTAAAAGACTTTTCCGTATTGTCTTTATCATCATGCAGTGCCCTCAAGTCCAGGAACTCGTCATACCAGTATTTGCTCTGTTTGGCGTTTACGTCAAACGTCACAATATCGCCATACGTATGCGCACCTGCATTCACTGTCACATTGGCTGCAAACGATTTAAATATCTTCTTCTTCGTGGGCAGTCCATTCTTCATCTCACCGGTTGTCTCTTCAATAAATTCCGTATAGTCAGCTTTACATATTACTATCTTGTATTCTGTATCTGTCATCTTGCAGTATGCTATCAACAGAATACCCTTTTGTATCTTCGTGATGGGATTGTAGCGCTGTTGGGCTGCATCTTCTTTCTCCAGCAGCCTCTTTGCTATATCCATAGCCTTCTCGTCGCGTCTGTCTGCCGCCACGATGTCGTCCAGCAAAGTCTTCATCGTCAGTTCGCCTGCCTTGAATTCATACCGTCTCTCACCTGCATTGTCGGTAATCTGAGCGATTATCTCCATCACATAGACCTTCACGTTCCCTTCTTCGTTCAGTGGTTCTTCCTGAACGTTGTTGTTATCGTGGTCTATCTTCACTAATTTCAAGTACTCTATTTCCAAAATTGCAAAAGTCTTCAGTTATTGTTATCTTTATCTATATCTATGAAAGCTTATATTTCCTTAATCACATCCTTTCTTTTCATGTATTATACATGTCCCTTTATATATTCTATCATTTTTTCTTTCCTCATATTCTTAAGCTCAAATATGCCACTAAGCTTTCCCTCCCTTCTGCGGCCAGAAAAGGTACGAGCAAAATATCCATGTTCCTTTCAATATTCCTTTAATACTCATATCACCTCACCTGCATACTTCATCTTCTTACCAAGCACAGTACAAAGAATCATCTGTATATCCTTGACAAATGAGTAATGCCTATAGTAATAGCAGTTGAGGCGAACCTTATCTGGGTATATCACCTTGTCATTATATTCTGTTGCTATCTCCTGCATAGGGCGAGTATCACCCTCTGCCTGTTTCTTTGCCACATACTCAGCAATCATCTCGTCCTCTAAGCGGTATTTCAAAGTGGCTGGGCCAGTAATACCCGGCCGAAGCCTCAACACATCACGATCATCTCCAGTCAACTTATCCGCATAACCAGGCACATCAGGACGAGGACCCACAAAACTCATGTTACCGATGAGCACATCCCATAATCCAGGAAGTTCATCAAGTTTATAATGACGCAAAGTAGCACCAAACAGAGTGATACGACTGTCACCTGCAACAGATACCGTTGAACCATTATGCTTCACGGTCATACTTCTAAACTTATGGCAGTTAAACAACTTACCACCCTTTCCCACGCGCTTCTGTACAAAGAACGCAGGACCTCCAGGC
>Ga0129311_1000836_pt1 | contig 24573 bp, 25 predicted proteins | sample Go1ome_FD_94435 | JGI IMG/M metagenome (GOLD analysis project Ga0129311, IMG submission 94435) | Western lowland gorrila individual fecal microbial communities from Wisconsin, USA - Go1022B metagenome | ecosystem: Host-associated > Mammals > Digestive system > Large intestine > Fecal | place... | reverse complement strand
TAGAAAAAGATAAAAGACAAATGGATCAAATGGCTCAAAACGAGAATTATCAAGGAGTAATTGCAATTGTACCCCCATTTGAATATTGCGAAATTGATGACATTTTAGCATTAGCTAAAGAAAGAAATGAAGCTCCATTTGTAATAATTCTAGACGGAATAGAAGATCCTCACAATTTGGGTTCAATTATTAGAACAGCAGAAACAGCAGGAGTTCATGGAATCATAATTCCAAAACATAGAGCAGCTTCAGTAAATAGCACAGTAAATAAAGTATCAGCAGGAGCAGTTCAACATATGAAAATTGCAAGAGTAACAAATATTTCAGATGCAATAACAGAATTAAAAGAAAAAGATATGTGGATTTGCGGTACAGATATTTCAACTACGAAATATTATTATGAACAAGATTATCGTGGACCAATTGGAATTGTAATAGGAAATGAAGGAAAAGGAATGAGCGATAAAGTAAAGAAAAATTGTGATTTCTTAGTTAAAATCCCAATGAAAGGAAAGGTTACTTCTCTTAATGCTTCGGTTTCAGCTGGTATTGTTATTTATGAGGCTATGAAACAGCGTATTTAATGTATAGATATAAAGCATAAAAAAACGGTCAACTTTGCGAATGATGACCGTTTTTAATCTAGTATATAAAATCTTAATGTCTCTCGCATACGCCACTGTTAATAACACCTATACCGCTGCCTATAGCAGCTACATTGTCGTTTCGAACGACACCAGTAGGTTGTTGGCAAATTAAAGTGTCATTAGTAGCACAAACAGCATCATTTGCAGCATAGTTAGAGTTTTGACAAAGTAGTTCATTTCCGTAGACACATTTTGAGTCATTTGAAACTTGTTCTGCATTGTTTTTAGAGACTATACTAGATATGGCTTTTTTGAGTCTTACAAACATATGTAATCTCCTAATGTATATTTTTGTTTAAGGTTACCCTTAAACTTTGCCGGTTATACCGACACCATCTAAAATATGTATATTATTAGATGGACTGACCATAATATAATTATACTACAAAATTATGTAAATGTAAATAATAGTGAATAAAATTTCCCACTTTCTACCATAATATTGAAAGAAAGTGGTGATTTTTTATGTATAATTTTAGAACAGACTTGGCTGTTGAAAGAAGAGATGTCTATAAAAAGGCAAATAATCTTGAAAATGAGATAGATGGGATTGAGAGCCAAAAAGAAGAAGTAGATAAAAATCTTAAAATCGAAAGAGTTTTTATTACGAATGAAAATGGAGAAAAGGCAGTTGGAAAGCCAAGAGGAACTTATGTAACAATAGATATAAAAAATTTGAAAATTGCAAGAGATGAAGAAATTCAAAAAGCTTCAGATGTTTTAACAAGTGAACTTAGCAAAATTTTAGATAAACATGTAACAAGAAAAGAAGAAATGCTTGTTGTAGGTTTAGGAAATGTTTATGCAACTCCAGATAGTTTAGGACCTAAAGTAATAAATGAAATAGATGTAACCAGACATTTAATAAAATATTTACCGCAATATGTAGATGAAAATACAAGAAATGTGTGTGCAATAGCACCAGGAGTTCTTGGAACAACAGGAATGGAAACATTAGAAATATTAAAAGGTATAGTTGAAAATGTAAAGCCCAAGGTTGTGATAGTAATAGATAGTTTAGCATCAAGGAGCATAGAAAGAATAAGTTCAAGTCTTCAAATTTCAGATACTGGAATTGTTCCAGGAGCTGGAGTGGGAAATGCAAGAGCAGAACTAAGTCAAACTACTTTAGGAATTCCTGTAATAGCCTTAGGAATACCAACAGTTGTTGAACTTGCAACACTTGTATCAGATGGAATTGATATATTTATAAATAGATTACAAGAAAAAGCTCAGTCAAACGATTACTTAAATCAGCTTCAGAAAAATGATAAATATGAAGATGTAAAAGACGCCCTGAATATTGGAGAATACAACATGATAGTTACTCCAAAAGAAATTGATGATTTAATAGAAAATATGAAAGATATTGTAGCACGTGGAATAAATCAAACAATTTCTTAAAAAGCTCTTGACAAAAGTTGGAAAAAGTATTAAAATAGATTTTGTTACAAGAAGAAACTAAAAGTTTCTCACCTTATCTTAAGGAAAAAGGTTAAACATATTTCAAATAGCGAAACGCTATTACTATGTTTAATTGACTTGTAACAAAGTCAATTTTTTTATTTTTTGGAGGTGTTTTTTATAAAACAGGAATTACCAATTAATGGTCAAATTAGAGCAAAAGAAGTTCAATTGATAGGGGCTCAAGGAGAAAAATTAGGAGTAGTTAGTTTCAGAGAAGCTATGGAAAAAGCTGAAGAAGCAAATTTGGATTTAGTATTAGTTGCGCCAAATGCAACACCAGTAGTTTGCAAAATAATGAACTATGGAAAATACAAATTTGAACAAGCTAAAAAAGAAAAAGAAGCTAAGAAAAAACAAAAAGTTCTAGAAGTTAAAGAATTAAGAGTTACTCCAAACATCGAAAAACATGATTTTGAATTTAAATGTAGAAATGCAAAAAAATTCTTAGAAGATGGAAATAAAGTAAAAATAACTGTAAGATTTAGAGGAAGAGAAGTAAACAATGCAAAAGCTGGAGAAGTTGTTTTAAATAACTTTATCGAGCAACTAGCTGAAGTAAGCCAAGTAGAAAAGGCACCTAAGCTAGAAGGAAGAAATATGTTTACTATACTAGCTAAAAAGACTGACGGAAAATAATAATGCTAAAAAATCAGATAAATAATCTGATAAAATATAAACAAAAAGAAATGGAAAGGAGCGAAAAGCAAATGCCAAAATTAAAAACAAATAAAGCAGCTAAAAAGAGATATTCTTTAACAGCTACTGGAAAAGTAAAAAGAACAAAATCAAACAGAAGACACTTACTAGCAAATAAAACAGCAAGACAAAGAAAATCTGGTAAAGTACAAAATGCTTATGCAGATAAAACATGTGAAAATACAATTAAAAAATTATTACCATATGGTAACTAAGAATTTTTGGGGACGGGTACAAAAAATACGGTTTTTCGTTTTTTGGAAGACACATCCCATTGTAAAAATTGTTAGAATGAAATATTTGATATTAGAAAATAAATAAGGAAGGTGAAAATAAAATGGCAAGAGTAAAAACAGCTAGAACAACAAGAGCAAGACACAAAAAAATATTAAAAAGAGCAAAAGGATATTATGGTGCAAAACACTATAGATTTAGAAATGCAAACCAAGCAGTTATGAAATCTTTAAGATATGCATATGTTGGAAGAAAAGATAAAAAAAGCAATTTCAGAAAACTATGGATAACAAGAATTAACGCAGCTGCAAGAATGAATGGTTTAACATATAGCAAATTAATAGCTGGATTAAAGAAAGCAAATGTTACAATAAACAGAAAAATGTTAGCAGAAATCGCTGTAACAGACGAAAAAGCTTTTACAGAAATCGCAGAATTAGCAAAAAAAGCATAATTAATTATGCTTTTTTTATTACTTTTTGTGACTTTTTTTGGATGACTTTTTGGGACACTCTTAAAAATCAAGCCCCAATAAAATGTTATTGTTTTTTTATTTTGGGCTTTGCAATTAGTGAGGCGATGTAGCCAAAGAACACAGCAGCTGCTATTCCACCAGCAGCGGCTTTCACCCCACCAGTAAATACGCCAATCAAACCATTTTGTTGAGCTCCTTCAATTGTTCCTTTGGCTAAATTATAACCAAATCCTGTAAGTGGTACAGTAGCACCTGCACCAGCAAAGTCAACAACATATTTATAAATCCCAAGTCCACCAAGGATTGCTCCTGTTGTAACAAATATTACGAGAATTCTTGCTGGAGTAAGTTTTGTTTTATCAATTAAAATTTGACCTATCACACATATTGCTCCACCAACTGCAAAACATTTTAATAATTGCATCCAATCAAATACATTTGACCAATCTAGATTCATTTATATCATTCCTTTCGTATTTAAATTTCAATTGCAACTGCATGGGCAATTCCAGGGATGCTTTCACCTTGTTGGGAACTTGTAGAATTCATTAAGGCACCGGTTGCAATAAGCAAAAGTTTTTTAATTTTCTTCTCTTTTAATTGTCTAAACCAATAACCAGAAAAAACTGACGCGCAGCAACCGCAACCACTTCCACCAGAATGAGTGTCTTGTTTATTTTTGTCAAAAATCATTACACCACAATCGTTGTAATTAGATGCAATATTATACCCACGAGATTTAGCAATATCAATAGAAATATCTTTTCCAATATAACCTAAATCTCCACTAATTATTGCATCATAATAACTTGGATTTCTGCCGGTATCTTTAAAATGTGTTATTAGTGTATCTACAAAAGCTGGCGCCATAGCAGCTCCCATGTTATTAGCATCTTTTATACCTAAATCGACAATTTTTCCGGGGGTGATGTGAGTAATATAAGGACCTTCGCCTTCTTTGCTAAGCATAGCAGCTCCACTTCCTGTAACAGTCCATTGAGCTGTTGGCGGCCTTTGATTTCCTAGTTCAAGAGGAAATCTAAATTGTTTTTCTGCACTACAAAAATGACTAGATGTAGCACATATAATATTTTTGGCAAAGCCTTCAACCAATATTGAACCAATACATAAACTTTCTGCAAAAGTTGAACAAGCGCCAAAAACTCCTAAATAGGGAATATTGGTATCGCGAAGCCCAAAGCTTGAAGAAATACATTGGTTTAGTAAATCGCCAGCAATAACAAAATCTATATCAGTTGTTGCTAAACCTGATTTAGCAATTAAACCTGAAACATTTTCTTTAATAATTTTACTTTCTGCTTTTTCCCAAGTTTCTTCACCCCAAAATTCATCTTCTAAAGTTTGGTCAAAATATTTACAAAGCGGACCATCTGCTTCTTTTGGACCAACAATACTAGAACATGTTTTAATTGTTGGAGGAGCATCAAATTTTATAGTTTGTTTTCCTAATTTTTGCATTTTTATATCCTTTCTCATAATTAAAATTTTTTTATGAGATATAATATATTAATTTTCAATACCCGCGTAAGCGACCAACCGAAGCGAAGCGTAGGGCGACTGGAGCAACCATCAACAGAATTAGCACAAACATACAATTTCTTATAGCGAAGAGCTATTAGAAATTGATAGTTTGTGGTAATTTTTAGATTGAAGGTTGCGACACCAAGGGTTTGAAAATTCATATATTATATCTAATTAATTAGCTTATTACATAATATTAAACAAGTGTAACAGTCTGAGTATTAAAAATTAAAAATATTAGTCCAACAATTATAGCACTGGTAATTCCAAAAACAAGCACAGGACCGGCAACAGTAAACATTTTGCCACCAACCCCCATAACATATCCTTCTGATTTATACTCCATAGCAGGAGAAACAATTGAATTAGCAAAACCTGTAATTGGAACTAAAGAACCAGCACCACAAAATTTTCCAATTTTATTAAAAATATTCAGACCAGTCAAAATAGCAGCAATTGCAATTAAAATAATAGAAACAATCGTGCCAGAAGTAGTTTGATCAAAACCACGTTCTTTGCAAATATTCATAATAATTTGTCCAATAGAACATATCAAACCGCCAGTCCAAAAAGCATTAAAAATATTTTTCGCAATTGGAGAATTTGGAGATTTTTTATCAACATATTTTTGATATTCTTGTTTAGATTCTGTTGGATCCATATTCATCATCCTTTCATTTGAATTATTTAACTTTGAATTTTAAGAGTGTCCCAAAAAGTTTTAGCGATTTAGGTCTAGTGTGAATCCTAAATCTAAATCTACAAGATATTTTTCAATCTTATTTCCATCAATTTCTGCTCTTTGCTCTATTACTTTGATTGAAGAAATGTAGTCAATACTTTTTGAGGCTTCTTCAATTGTTTTTACAATAGCATCTTTCCAAGAAACATCAGAACTTCCGGTTAGTATTAAATGTTTTTCTATATCCATTTTTTTCATCCTTTCAAATTTGTTTTTTTATATTATGCTCAAAATAATTTTTATTATTCTTTTTCTTGTTTAAATTGTAAAAATATGCTATATTATTTTAAAAAGCTAAATATTACTATTTTCAAGCAACATTCGGAGGGGCCGACAATTGTGGGAAAAGAGAAAGGAATAAAAATGATAGATAAACCAAGAGAAATAGCTTTAAAAGCTTTATATAAAATAGAAAAAGAAAATGCATTTTCAAACATTGCCTTAGATGAAGAACTACATAAAAACTATAAAATATTAAGTGAAAAAGACATTGGATTAATTTCACAAATTGTTTATGGAGTAACAACTTGGCGTTTAACATTAGATTGCATTATACAAAAACATTCAAAAATAAAACTAAAAAAGATTTCTCCATGGATTATAAATATTTTAAGAATGGGAATTTATCAAATAATATTTTTAGACAAAATTCCAAAATCTGCAGCAGTGGATGAAAGTGTGAATTTAGCAAAAAGATATGGGCACAAAACAAGTAGTGGCTTTGTTAATGCTATTTTACGAAAAGTTGAACTAAAAGATTATGAAGAATTATTTCAAATAGATAATACTGAAAAACAAGAAGAACTACATGATGAAGCACCAAATAAAACGAAAAAAGAAAATTGCCTAAATAAGCAAATAGAAAAAATTTCTAAAACACAATCTATGCCGAAATGGTTAATAGAAAGATTAATAGAAAATAATAGCTTAGAAAATGTAGAAGAAATATGTAAAAATCTAAATTTAAAACCACAAATTTCCATTAGAATAAATAAACTAAAAACAAATAAACAAGAATTAATAAACAAACTAGAAAACAGGAAAATAGACGTAAAACAGGGAGAATTAGAAGATTTTCTAATAATCAGAAATGTAAAAAATATTGAGAATTTGCAAGAGTTTAAACAAGGATTTTTTACTGTTCAAGATGAATCAGCAGGACTTGCAGCTTTATTTTTAAACCCTAAAAAAGGTGAAAAAGTTTTAGATGCATGTAGTGCTCCAGGTGGGAAAACTACACATTTAGCTGAACTAATGCAAAATGAAGGAAAAATAGAGGCGTGGGATATATATGAACATAGATTGAATTTGATAAGAGAAAACTGCCAAAGACTTGGAGTAGGAGGAGTTGAAACAAAAATACAAAATGCAGAAAATCCAATGCAAAATAATTCTAATCAAGAACCAAATCAAAACACTGAAAGTATAAATCAGGAATTACCACCATATGACAAAATTTTATTAGACGTTCCATGCATGGGAACAGGTGTAATAAAAAGAAAGCCGGATATAAAATGGCAAAGAAAACCGGAAGATATAGAAGAAATAACAAAAATACAATTTAACATTTTACAAAATTGTTCTAAATTATTAAAACAAGGTGGAGAACTTGTATACTCAACATGTAGTATTTTAAAAGAGGAAAATGAAGAAATTATAGAAAAATTCCTAAAATTAAATCCAAATTTTGAAATAATAACAGAACACGAAATACAAAATTATAAACAATTTGAAAAATATTTAAAAGATAAAAAATACTTAAATATATTGCCAAGTAATGAACATGATGGATTTTTTATATGTAAATTAAAATATAAAAATAAAAAATAAAAACATTGACAAAAATAAACATTATTTGTATTATATTTTCAAACGAAAAAGAAAAAAAGGCGACAACTGTTTTACTGGACAGAATATATACTAAGGGGAAAGTAATGGAAGAAATAAAAGAGGAAAACAAAAGAAAAAGTATTAATGAAATTTTTAATAAACAAATAACAAAAGAAGATATTAAAAATTTCTTTTTTTCAAAAGGTCTTTTAATATATTTAATAATAAATATTTTATATATTCTAATAGGTAGTTATCTTAGAACAATAGATGAACTACTTTTTAGCGATTATTCTAGGGGCTATATATTTTTGATGTTTATAAATATTATAGCAATAATTATCCATTTAATAAAAAACAAATATCAAAAAAATAGTGCGCATATTTGTGTATTGTTTATATTTGCGTTTACTTTGATTTCAACAATGTTTGCTCTTGTACAAAGGGTAGCGTTGTTAGGATTTCAAGATAGATATGAAGGACTATTTTCCATAGCATATTATCTAACACTTCTAATACTAAGTTCATTTATTGACAAAAAACATAAAAAAATAATTGTGAATTGCATAATATTTACGGGAATAATTCAAACTATTTATGCAATTTTACAAATATACAAAGTGCCGGGAATATGTAATGGACATCCAGGTTCTGCGCAAGGTTTTATAACAAATCCCAATTTTTTTGGAACATATATGATACTATGTGTTTGCTATTCTCTAGGACTATTTTTAGATGAAGAAAAAATATCAAGAAAAATAATATATGTATTAACTAGCTTAATTTTAATAATAGGATTACTAATAAGTAATGCGTCAAGTGCAGGAGTTGCATATTTATTTGTGTTTATTTACATTTTAATTTTCTGCATAAAAAAGAAAAAAATAGCAAAATTAATAGCAACAATTGCAATTTTAGCCGTTTCAATAATTATAACAATGAATTTAGGAAAAACAAATATGTTAAATGATTTAAGCCAAACTGCAAAGGAAGCAACAGAAGTGGCTAAAGGCAATGCAAATGACAAGTTTGGCTCAGGTAGAATGTTTATATGGAAAAACACTTTGCCAATAATTCCTAAATATTTATTACATGGAACAGGAGTGGATAATTTCTATTTTGCATTCGGGCAAGAACCATTACAATCTGAAAATGGTAAAGTTGTATTTGATAAAGCTCATAATGAATACCTACAAACTTTGGTAACTCAAGGGATTTTTAGCTTGATTTCGTATTTAACATTATTTGCAATAGTTACCAAAAAAGGAATAAAACATAGTTTTAAACAAAATGAAGTATTTTTAGTTTTACCTATAATAGGATATTTAGTACAAGCATTTTTTAACATAAGTGTAATAGAAGTTGCTCCAATATTCTATATAGCGCTTGGATTATGTAGCAGTGTAAGTACAAAAAAAGAATAATGATTTTACAATATTACAATTATATTACATTTGCGTGACATTTTAATTATATATATTGACTTTTTAAAAAAAAATAATAAAATAAACTTATAAAAAAAGACAAATTATTCAAGTATGTAAAATAAGAAAAAAACACAAAATATAAAGAAAAAATGATTTAAAAAAGGAGCTTAAAATGCCTAGTTGTCTTGGAATATATGTACAAAACAATTTAATTAAATATGCAAAAGTTTCTAAAGATCATGATGTAAAGAAGGTTGATTCTTTTGGCGTAAAATTCTATGACAACAATGTAGAAGAAGCAATAAAACAAGTTATAGAAGAAACATATAGTTTTAAAACACCAATAAGTATAAATTTGGAAAGCGAAAATTATAACTACTTCAATATGTTTGCATTGCTAAACAAAAAAGATTTAAGCAAAGCAATAAAAACAGAATTTGATATGTACTGCAATGAAAAAGGCTATAACCCAAACGTTTTTGAAACAAGATATGCTATTTCTCCGAACGTGGATGATAAACAAAAAATAAAAGTTATCCATGTAAGTAGTAATAAAATTGAACTCAATAAAATTTCTGCATTGGTTTCAGGTTATAAAGTTGCAAGTATTACGCCAATTTCTATGATAATATCAAATTTACAACAACTTGATGAACAACAAAATTCTATAATTGTAAATATTGAAGATATAACAACTGTAACTACAATGATAGGACAAACTGTTTATGATGTTGAAACTATTGCACAAGGAAGCAAAGAAATTCTGGAAAAAATAACTTTAAAAGAAAATTCTTATTCAAAAAGCTATGAAATGTGCAAAAATACTACAATATATACATCAGAAGGAAAAGAACTAGCTGAAGAAGAAATTAGTCACTTAGAAGATATAATGCCAACATTATATTCAATTGTTGGACAAGTACAAAAAATAATAAATTCACAAACTCAAAAAATAGACAAAGTATATATAACAGGAACTGCAGCTTTGATAAATAATATTGATTTATATTTCCAAGAATATTTAGATGGAATTAAATGTGAAATATTAAGACCATATTTTATTACAAATACTAAAGATATAAGTATAAAAGATTATATAGAAGTTAACTCTGCATTATCATTAGCTGTAGCAGGAATAGGCGAAGGAATAAAAGGATTAAACTTCAGAAGTAAATCATTACAAGATAATTTACCAGAATTCCTAAAAGTAGAAAAGAAAACTAAATCTGGAAAAACTACAGGCCAAACAAAAGTTGGTATAAGATTTGATTTAGGGGAAAAACTTGATTTTATAGAGAAAAATATGCTAAGAGGTGTAAGTGGACTACTTATATTATTTGTAATATATGGCATTTTCTCTGGAATTTTGAAAAATCAATATGAATTAAAAGAACAAGAAGTAGATGAAAGAATAAATAGTATAAATTCACAAATATCTCTTGCAAAAGCAGATAACACAAAAGTACTACAAAGAACAAGTGAATATACAAACTTAATCAAAAACTTACAATCCATAAATGAAAAAGTAAATGAAAGATTAAGAACAAGAAATGCAATACCTAATTTGTTAGAACAAATAATGTTCATTATACCTGAAAACGTTCAAATCACATCAATACAGAATACACAAGATAGACATATAGAAATATATGCGCAATCTGATAAATATGAACAATTAGGATATTTAAAAGCAAAAATTAAATCAGAAAATTATTTAACAAATGTAATTTCAACAGCGGGACAAAAAGAAAGTAACATTGTTACTGTAAAAATAGAGGGAGATTTACCATGAAAAAAATTCTAATTTCTCTTCTTATCTTACTACTATTTATTTTAAATTTTATTGGCATAACGAAAGGAATACAATTATTTGGGTTAGACATTTTGAGTATTGAACAAATAAAAGAAAAAAATGCTAACCTAGATACAAAAATTGGTCAAGCAACAACATTAGCAAGTACAGATTATCCAAAAGTCCTTTCAGAAATGGAAGTGAATTTAAAAAAATTAGAGGAAGAAAAGAAAAATTATGAAGATATGGTTACAATTAGTACAGATGATCAAGTACAACTTGCAAACCAATATCAAAAATATGAAGTTGAATATTTGTGGACTATAATAGGTAACCATGCAACTAAAGAAGGGGTAGTTATTAAAATAGACATTGTTGCAGCATCAGGCGAAAATAACTATAATCTTAACTTTACTGTAACTGGTAGCTATATTGGAATAACAGAATTTATTTCAGATATAGAAAATGATAGTGCTTTAGGATTTAAGATTGAGAATTTCTTAATGAAACCCGGAACAAGTACTCAAGATTTACAAGCAACATTTATATGTAAAGATATAGTTATAAAAGATATTAATAAAAGTACAGCAACATCAAATAGAAATGTAACAAATAATAGTACACAAAACCAAGAGACAAACACAGCAGAAGGTACAGCTCAAAACACAACTGATAATTCAAATGATGTCAATACCGATACAACTGGAAATACTACAAATAATACAAGTGCTACAGGAAATAATACAACAAATCAAAGTGCAGTTGACTTAAACAATAATTAGTAAATAAAAAGGAGAAGACCTTATGGCAAAAAGTATTATAAAAGAAATAATAATAGTGTTACTATTGATATTTGCAATACTATTATTAATGGGGGTATTATTATATGAATATGTGCCATCAAACAAGCAATTGCCTGAGGCTATATCATATACAACACCACAAAATGTAAAAGAAAAATTGGTTTCAATAGAGGGAGTTGATGAAGACCAAGTAATACTTACCTATGAACTTAATCAAGCAGATTTATACAATTATCAAAGAATAAACGAATATAGACCAGGTAAATCTAACCCATTCTCTACTTACGAAACTCAAAAAGCCGAAGAAAAAGATGGAAATACTTCAAGTTCATCAAGTGGAGGAAACTCATCATCAAGTTCAAGTTCTAGCTCAAATTCTAGTTCTTCATCAAGTTCTAGCTCAAGCTCATCTGGTAACTCTTCATCAAGTAGTTCAACATATACAGCACCTACATCACAAGGTGGAGTAAACCCAGGAACGTACACTAATAAAAGTGGTACAAAATAATTTTAGTTTTTAACGTTATATTTCTAAAAATGTAGAAATATAGGTTATAATATATTATATTTTTATTTAAACAAAGGAGGAATTTTTATGTTTAAACAACAAAAAGGTATAACATTAATTGCCTTAGTAATCACAATCATTGTATTATTAATTTTAGCAGGAATCACAATCGCTATGTTAACAGGAAGTGATTCTGCTCCAGCAAAAGCAAACGAAGCGAAACAAAAACAAGATATTGGATCTGTAAAAGACCAATTATACATTGTAGCACAAAATGCTCAATTAGATTATTATAATGAAACATATGTAAAAGCAGGTGCTGTAGGAGGAGCTCAAACAAGTGAGCAATCTAAAACACAAGTTGGTACAGAAGTAGCTAACGCTTTAAGTAATACTACATTAGGTGGTATAGCAACAGGAACTGGAATTGGAGATGCAAAAGTATACTATGGTGCTGGTGATTCAACTAAAGCTCTTAAAATTACAATTTCAACAAGAGATTTCCATATCAATGGATATGTTGAACAAAAAGGTGGAGCTTTAAAATGGAACGCAATAGCTACAGGTGGAGTAAACGCAGTTCAATAATTATAAATTAAATAATACAATAGATAAAAGCCATACGCACACTATGTGTGTATGGCTAAATTTATAAAAACACTAAAAATATAAGGAGTAAAAATGGAAGCAATTATATATGTAATAATATTCATAATCGGAGCACTATTTGGAAGCTTTTACACGCTAGCTACATACAGAATTCCGCGCCATCAGGATATAACACACACTCGCTCATATTGTCCTAAATGTAATCATAAATTAGGATTTTTTGACATGTTTCCAATTTTTAGTTATATATTTTTAGGTGGAAAATGCAGATATTGTAAAAATAAAATAAGTCCAAGATACCTTATTTTAGAGGTGTGTTCAGGATTAATATTTGTTTCTTTATTCTACTTAATGAAAATCGATATTTATAATATTGATGTAAAAATACTAATTAAATATGGATTCATGTCATTATTTTTATCATACATATTTATTACAGCATGGATTGATAAAGAAAATAAAAAAGTAGAAAATAAAGTAACAATATATGGTATTACAATATCATTGCTATATATAGCATATCTATGTATAGTAGAAAACGCTAATATATATAAATATGCCATGTATATGTGTTTTTATGCATTAGTACTTATTGCAGATATTACATCTGTAAAAAATAAAAAGCAAGACAATTACATAGCTGGAATAATGTTTGCACTTATAACAATGGGAGTATTTACAGGAGAAAACGCTGTTCTTTATACATTATGTATTTTTATTACAATGATTGTTTTATATATGTGTTTTGAATGGATGGATAGATATTCAAAGAAAAAATCAGATTTAAAAGAACCATTATATAAAAGTATAAGATTAGCATATTATCTATGTATTGCAAATGTTATTTCAATATTTACAATTTTACTACAAGAATTCATTATATAAAAATGAAAGGAAAAATATGAAATTTATAAAGAATGAAAAAGGATTTACACTTATAGATATAATAGTTGCATTGATTATAATACTTCTTTTTATGTCTGTAATATCTGTTTTATTTTTCAATATAACAAAAACTTCAAAAGAGATAGAAAGAGAATCGCAGGCGACATATATTGCAACAAATATATTGGAGTCATATAAATCCAAAAAATATGATGATATACCAATTGTTACAAATAAAGCAATAGCTGATGGAGAGGTTGTTGTTGATGGGCAACCTATCCCTGTAAAGGATGGGTATACAGCTTTGGTAACAGTTGAAAACTATGTTCCAAAGACAGAAACTGCAACTAGTTCAAAGCAAAATGACTTAGTAAAAAAGATTACTGTAACTGTAAAATATAAGGTTGCTAATAAGGAAAAACAAGTTGAATTACAAGCTTCTGTTGTTAGAAAATAACTTTTTGTATTAATATTTTAAACTTAAGCATTATAATGCAATATGTAAAATGTGAGTGAGTCCGCGTAGGGCGGAGCAAAGCGTAGCGTTGGAGCGACCTTTCATACTAGTATTTTAAAAATATGGAAGGTCGTGACAACAAGGACGAACGGGTTTTACATATTGCAGGTAAAAAATAAAGGAAGAGTATATATGATTAATATTAAGTCAGAAAAAGGTATAACCTTAACTTCGCTAATAATATATGTAATAGCCATGTTAATAACGATTACAATAATAACAGTTGTAACAGGATATTTCAAAAAAAATGTAGAAATAGATACAGATAACTATACATTTTATGGTGAATTTACTAAATTTCAAAGTTTTTTCTCAGAGGAAGTTAATAGGGAAAATAATAGAATATTAGAAATCTCAAATGGAGAAACGGATAGAGATCAAAGCTATATAGCATTTTCTTCTGGGAATCAATATACATTTGTACCAGCTAATAATGCAATATATCAAAATAATGTAAAAATAGCAAATGGTGTTCAAAGCTGTAAATTTACTGAAATTAATGATAGTGGTAAACCAGGTGTTAGAGTAACTATCAAAATAAAGGGAAATAAAGAAAGTAATGCTCAAATAAGAACACTAAATTTTATTTTAGAGAACTAATTGGTAATTTTATGTAATTATAATTAAAATGAGCAAAGAATATAAAAATATAGTATAATAAATATGAGGTACAAAAGAAAGGAAGGTAAAAAACATGGATGTTAGAAGAAGACAACCATTAGGAGTTGAATTAGTTAAAAGAAACATTGTTACAGAGGAAGACATTGAAAAAGCTCTAGACTACCAAAGAGAACACCCAAATAGAAAGCTAGGAGATATTATATATATATTAAATTTATGTGATCCACAAGAGTTAATAGAAGCAATAGGTGCAATTGTAGGAACACCTGGAATTGTTTTAGAAAATAGCAAAATTAAAGTAGATTTAACAGATTATATCTCAATAGATATTGCAAAACAAAATAAAGTTGTTCCATTTGAATTGGCTTCTGGAAAGATTAAAGTTTGCTTTGCAAATACTGCAAACAATCGTCAAATCGAAACAATTAGAATGTTAATGCTAAATAAAGGGCTAGTAATGGAAAAATATATTACTTTTGAAAGTGATATAGAAAGATACTTAAAATCTCTTGAAGGTGAGGCTGTATCAGAGGCAGCAGGAGTTCCAGCTACTGGTGCTACTATTACATCACTTATAGATAGTATTATAAAAACTGGTATGGAAAAAAGAGCTAGTGATATTCACATAGAGCCTATGGAGAATCAAATAAGAGTAAGATACAGAATAGATGGTGTGCTTGTTGATGCTGTTACAATAGGAAAAGACAAGCAAAGTCAAGTTATAGGAAGATTAAAGGCAATATCAAATATGCATCAAGAAAAACAAATTTCACAAGATGGTAGAATTGTTTTGTATAATGATTACAATATCCGTGTATCTTCACAACCTAATATTTATGGTGAAAAATTTGTGCTAAGATTATTAAAGAAAAATGCTGATATTAAGCAAATATTTGACCTTGGATATCCAGGAGATGAACAAAGTTTAAATAAAAGCATAAATAAAAGAAATAGTATCACAATAATTGCAGCACCAACTGGTGAAGGTAAAACAACAACACTTTATAGTATAATAGACTTTTTAAATAGACCAGATATAAATATTACAACAATTGAAGACCCAGTAGAAATTAGAATTTCAGGTTTAAACCAAATCGAAATAGATAATACAAAATCAACATTTTCAGGTTCATTAAGAACTGTTTTAAGACAAGACCCAGATGTTATTCTTGTAGGAGAAATAAGAGATTTAGAAACTGCAGAAATAGCAATTCAAGCCGGACAAACAGGACATTACGTTTTGTCAACAATACATACAATTGATGCAATTGAGGTAATAAACAGATTAAGAAAACTTGGAGTTTCAGATTACGATATAGCAAGTACACTTGCAACATCAATTTCTCAAAGATTGGTAAGAAGATTATGCCCAAATTGTAGAAGAGAAAGAGAATATACACAAGAAGAAAAAGATTTAATAATGTCAGTATCAGATAAATATAATCTTGGAATAAATTTGGAAGGTTTAAAAACATATGAAGCTGTTGGATGCAAACATTGCAACAATACAGGTTATTACGATAGAATTGGTATTTTTGAAACATTAGATATTGATGACGACATAAAAGATTTAATTGTTAAAGGTGCATCTACATTAGAAATTAGAAATAAAGCAATAGAAAAATCATATAGACCACTTATAGCAGATGGAATTATAAAAGTTGTAAATGGGGTTACCGATTTAAAAGAACTAAATAATAAATTAATAATTTATTAGAATGTAGCAGAGTGATTTATGGGCTATATAAACTCGTATCAGAGCACAGAATTGAGATACCAAAAAAGAGTTACAAAGAGCTCAACCAAACCAAAGATTAGGGGGAATTTTAATATGAATATGGATAAAGTTTTAGATAAAGCAATAGAACTAGATGCATCAGATGTTCACATGATATGTGGAAATAAACCAATACTTAGAATTTCAAGAGAATTAAGACCAATTGAAGAAATGGAAGTACTAACACCAGAGGATATGAATGAAATGTATGATTACTTAGTAAGAGGTAATCTTGACAAAGATGAAATATTTAACAAAACAAGAAAACTTGATACATCTTATGAATACAAAGGAATGCGTTTAAGAGTAAATATATCATTTTCAGATAATATTCCATTATGTACTCTAAGATTAATAAAAAATACACTTCCATCTTATGAATCACTTGGAGTTCCAGACATAGTAAGAAGAATGACATATCAACCACAAGGGTTAATATTAGTAACAGGAAAAACGAACTCTGGTAAAACTACAACATTAAATGCATTAATAAATGATATAAATGAAAATCAAAATAGAAAAATACTAACTTTGGAAAACCCAGTAGAATATAAACATCATTCAAAAAAATCTCTAATAGTACAAAAAGAAGTAGGAAGAGGAAGAGATACATTATCATTTAGTGATGGTGTTAAAAACTCTTTAAGAGAAGACTGCGATATTCTTGTAATAGGAGAGATTAGAGATAAAGAAACAATGGAAGCCGGAATAGAAATGGCAGAATCAGGTCACTTAGTTATAGGAACTCTTCATACAAAATCATGTGCTGAAACAATAGATAGAATGATAAACTTCTATGATGTAAGAGACCAAGCACAAATAAAATACTTATTATCTTCACTATTAAAATTAGTTGTATCTCAAAGATTATTAAAAGGAACAGATGGAAAATTGATGCTTGTTCCGGAAGTAATGGTTGTAGATAATATAGTTGCAGGTGTAATAAGAAAAGACAAATTAAGCGTTTCAGAGATAGAAGATGCAATACAAAGTAATCTAGATAAAGGAAGCGTTGGATTAACAAATTCTTTAGCTAAATTATTTGTAGAAAACAAAATTACACTTGACCAAGCAAAAGCACAAGTAGAAGAAAAGAATATAGATACTTTAAACAGAACAATTATGCAGCTTAAGATTAAGCGTGACGCCAATGGAGTATTTTAATTTGAAAATAATAAAGAAATGAAAGGAGAATAGTAATGCCTACATACAACTACAAAGCAGTAACTAAAACAGGATTAGTTGTTAGAAACAGGGTTGAAGCACCAAGTAAGCAATCTTTAATGAAGGCAATAAAGGAAAATGATTTAACACCAATTAATGTTGAACAGCGTTCATATAGATCAAGGTCTAACAAAGCAAAGCAAAAGAAAAATATTTCTAATATGCAAGAACTTATGAAAAATGTTAATACAACAGAAATAAATAGAACTCCTCAAAGAAGTATGTCAACAAAAGAAAAGATTTCTACATACTTTGAACAAACTAAAAAGATAACATCAAGAGATTTAGTTGTATTCACACAGAATTTCTATTTGTTGAAAAAAGCTGATTTCAACAATATACATGCTTTGCGTACACTGATTGAAGGAACAGAAAACTTGTCTTTAAAAGGTATAATTGAAGATATTTTAGCTGGTGTTGAAGCCGGAGAAAACATGTATACAACAATGGAATACTATTCAGATGTATTCCCATACATATATGTAAACATGATAAAAGTTGGTGAGCTTTCAGGTTCGCTTACAAATTCTTTGCAACAAGCTGTTGAATATTTAGATGATACAACAAGATTAAACAAAAAAATAAAGGGAATATTGATTCCTAATATAGCGCAATTCTTACTATTATTTGTATTATTAATTGTAGGTTCATTAGTTGCAATCCCTACAATTCAAGATATTTTCGAAGAATTAGGAACAACAGAAGAATTACCAGCATTAACAGTAGGATTCTCTAATTTTATAAAAGGTGCGGTAACTATGTGGTATATACCACTTGCTATAATTGCGGGAATAGTTGCAGCTATTATAGCTTATATAAATACCCCTAAAGGAAAATATAATTTTCACTATTTTAAATATAAGATGCCTATATTTGGTAATTTGATATTTTCATTAGATTTTTCAAGATTTATGAAGGCAATGCTTTTAAACTTGAAAAATGGTGTAAGAATTCAAGAGGCTTTGGAAGTAAGTAAAAATGTTGTAAAAAACTATGTAATGCTTTCAATGATAGAAACATCTATAAATAATATTTTGGTTGGTTCATCATGGATAGAGCCATTTGAAAAATCTGGATTATGTTCATTCATGTCAATTGAAATGTTGAAGGTAGGTATGCAAACAGACTTGCCAGAGATGATGGAAAAATTAGTAGAATATATGGAAATAGATATTGATAATACATTGGCTAAAATAACAAAGACATTACCTCAAGTTATGTATGTAATTGTTGGTGTTGTGCTAATTTTCGTTGTATTGGTTGTACTTGTACCATGTATTCAAGTTTATATGGGAAACTTTTTATTCTCAGCTTATGGAGTTTAACTTTAAAAATAATTGGCAAATTTCGGTGTTAAACTGCATTCGAAAATCCTGCGACGTGCAACAAGCACGACTCAGATTCGTCTCATTTGTTTGCCTAGAAATTTACTCAATTCTTTTTAAAGTAGTTATAAAAACAGTAAAAAACAAATCTCGCTTTGCGGGATTTGTTTTTGAAAGGAGAGAAATATGAAAATTGGAATAGACCTTGGTGGAAGCCATGTAGCTATTGGAGTTGTTGATAGCAATGGAGTAATAATTGAAAAAAAGGAAAGAAGAATTCTAGCAAAAGAAAAGAAAGATATATGTTCTTTTATTGAGGAATATATAGTAGAGAATGTAAATGAAATAATTCAAAAACACAATATATCTTCAATAGGTATTGCGATTCCTGGAACTCTTAACAAAACAACAGTTATAAAATCTGTTAATTTAGGCTTAGAAAATTATAATATTGTTGAAAGATTAAAAGAAAAAATATCTTTACCTATAAAAATAAAAAACGATGCAAAATGTGCAGCTCTTGCTGAAAACAAATTTGGTAGTCTTAAAAATTATAAAAGGTCAGTATTTCTAACACTTGGAACAGGAATAGGCGGAGCAGTTATAATAAACAACCAATTACTAGATACAGGCGATTTACCAGGAATGGAAATAGGTCACATGGTTATACATAAAGACGGATTGCCATGTAATTGTGGAAACAAAGGGTGTTTCGAAAAATATGCATCTATGAAATCACTTAAAAATAATTTAAGAGCAGAGTTAGGGCTAGACGAAACAACAAGAGGACAAGAGTTACTAGATATGATAAGAAATAATAATTCATCTAATAAAAGCTATTTAAAAATAGAAAAAATAGTAAATGAATTTATAGAAAACTTAGGAGTAGGAATTGGAAATTTAATAAACCTATTCGAGCCAGAAGCAATAGTAATTGGCGGAAGTTTTGTATACTTTGAAGATGTTTTATTAGAAAGATTAAAAAACATTTTTATTTACAAACCATATATTTTTAATAAAAGAAATGAAATAATTATAAAACCTGCAATACTTGGAAATGATGCAGGGATAATTGGAGCAAGTTTATTATAAGCAATAATTTTGTAAAGTTAAAAAGAAAGCTATAAAAAGCTTTCTTTTTATGCTATAAAACCTTTACTTTTTGAGCTTTTTGCTATATAATATGTAAAACAAAATTGAGAGGGGAATTTATTATGCAAGAAAACGAAAATCAAAACCAAAATGTAGAACAAGAATTAGATTTAAATCATCTAATGCAAATAAGAAAAGAGAAGTTAGATGAATTAAAAGCACAAGGGAAAGATCCATTTGAAATAACAAAATTTAATAGAACAAATACTGCAGGAGAAATAAAATCAAATTATGAGCAATTTGAACAAAAAGATGTAACAGTTGCTGGAAGAATAATAGCAAAAAGAATTATGGGAAAAGCATCATTTTGTACAATTCAAGACTGCGATGAAAAAATCCAAAGCTATGTAAGTATAAACGATTTAGGAGAAGAAAGCTACAAAGCTTTTAAAACATTTGATATTGGAGATATTATAGGAATAACTGGATTTGTATTTAAAACAAGAACAGAAGAAATATCAGTTCATGCAAAAGAAGTAACTTTACTTTCAAAATCATTACGTCCATTACCAGAAAAATTCCATGGATTAAAAGACGTAGATTTAAGATATAGACAAAGATATGTAGATTTAATAATGAATCCAGAAGTTAAAGAAAGCTTTGTTGTAAGAAGTAAAATAATAAGCAATATTAGAAAAATATTAAATGAAAAAGGATTCTTAGAGGTTGAAACACCAATATTAAATACAATATCAGGTGGAGCTACAGCAAGACCATTTATAACACATCACAATACATTAGATTTAGATATGTATTTAAGAATAGCACTAGAATTAAACCTAAAAAGATTAATAGTTGGTGGATTTGATAAAGTATACGAAATGGGTAGAGTTTTCAGAAATGAAGGTATGGATATTAGACATAACCCAGAATTTACAGAACTAGAGTTATATGCTGCATATCAAGATTACAATGATATGATGGATATAACAGAAGAATTATTCTCAAGAACAGCAATGGATGTTTTAGGAACAACAAAAGTTACATATCAAGGACAAGAAATAGACTTAAAACCAGGCTGGAAGAGAATCACAATGATAGATAGTATAAAAGAAGCATGTGGAGTTGATTTCAATGAAATCAATACAGATGAAGAAGCTGTAGCATTAGCAAAAGAAAGAGGAATAGAAATACCAGATAAAACAAAGGAAACAAGAGGAGATGTAATTTCATTATTCTTTGATGAATATGTTGAAAAAACACTAATTGAACCAACATTTATCTACGATTACCCAGTAGAAATCTCACCACTTGCAAAAAGAAAACCATCAGATAATAGATTAACAGAAAGATTTGAAGTATTTATTTGTGGTAGAGAATACGGAAACGCCTTCTCAGAATTAAATGACCCAATAGACCAATATGAAAGATTCAAAAAACAAGTTGAAGCTAAAGAAGCAGGAGACGAAGAAGCTGGAATGATGGATGAAGACTATATAAATGCTCTAGAAATAGGTTTACCTCCAACAGGTGGACTTGGAATTGGTGTTGACAGATTAGTAATGCTATTAACAGATGCTTCATCAATTAGAGATGCTTTATTATTCCCAACAATGAAGCCTTTAAATTAAAACGAAAGAAAAGCAGCATCTTGCGTCGTTAAAATCATAAAGAAAATCCTCAACGTGCAACAGCACGCCTCCGGTATTTCTTTATGATTTTGCCAAGCAATATACTACTTTTGCTTCGTTTAGAAAATTATGAGATTAGGAGAATGTATGTTTAATTTTAGGTTTGATAAAAGAATTGTATATGCAATAATTGCAATAATGGTATTAACAACAGTTTTACAATATGCAACAACACAAGGAGCACTAATGGGATTGGTACTAACCATTCCAGGAGTTCTAATTGCAATTACGTTCCATGAATTTGCACATGCATTTGTAGCTGACAAATTAGGAGATGATACTCCAAGAAGGCAAGGAAGGTTAAGCTTAAATCCGTTTGATCACTTAGACCCAATTGGTTCATTACTATTATTAGTTGCAGGCTTTGGATGGGGAAAACCAGTTGAGGTTAATCCAAGAAATTATAATAGAAAAATGAGCATGGAAAAGGGAGAAGCATTAGTTTCAATTGCAGGACCTTTAATGAATTTTATTCTAGCAATAGCATTTACAATAATAACATGTATAGTGATAAATGCAACAAATTCTAGAGTAATATTTTGGGGAAATGATATGATGCTTATGGCATCAAGCCAAACAGCAGAAATTGCAATAAAAATATTAGTTTATGCAGTTTCAATAAATGTTGGTTTAGGAATTTTTAACTTGATTCCATTACCACCATTAGATGGTTCAAAAGTAATTATGCCATTTTTACCATCAAAAGCAAAGCAATTCTTTAAACAAAATGAGATGATATTTTATATAATTTTTGTGGCGTTATGGTTAACAGGCTTAGCTGGAACGATAATTTCACCAATTATAAACTTTTTAGATGCGAATTTGTTGAAATTTGGGCTTTCTATTTTTGGACTTTAAAATAAGATAATATATTGATTTTTAAATCCGCGAAAGCACCAAACGAGCCTTGGCAATTGCGATGGCAAGGATTAAAAATCAATTATATTATCTTAAGAAAAGGAGAAAAAATTGAATAAAGAAATTATAACACTAGGAATTGAATCAAGTTGCGACGAAACAGCCGCAAGCATAATAAAAAATGGAAGAGAAATTCTTTCCAACATAGTAGATACTCAAATACCAATACATGAAAAGTATGGTGGAGTAGTACCAGAAATAGCCTCAAGAAATCACATTGAGGCTATTTCAAGAGTTGTAAAAAAAGCTCTAGAAGAAGCAAATGTAACATTTGATGACATAGATGCTATAACACCAACTTATGGCCCAGGTTTGGTAGGGGCGTTATTAGTTGGCTTATCTTATGCAAAAGCACTTTCATTTGCAATAAACAAGCCATTAGTTGGAGTTAACCATATACAAGGGCACATTGCATCAAACTACATAACATATCCAGATTTAAAACCACCATTTTTATGCATGATGACATCTGGGGGAAATACTCAAATAGTGCATGTAAAGGACTATACTGAGTTTGAGGTACTTGGCAAAACTAGAGATGATGCAATAGGAGAGGCATTTGATAAAGTGGCAAGAGTAGTAGGGTTAGGATATCCAGGTGGCCCCAAAGTTGACAAGTTAGCAAAAGAGGGAAAGCCTGTTTTTGACTTACCGAAAACTCATTTTGATAATTTAGATTTTAGCTTTAGCGGAATAAAAACTGCGGTAATAAATTTAAATCACAAAACACCAGATATAAACAAAGCAGATTTATGTGCAAGTTTTGAAAAAGCAGTAACAGAAGTTTTAATAGAAAATATAAAAAAGGCAGTTAAACAAACTGGTGTAAAAACAATTGCATTAGCGGGTGGAGTTTCTGCAAACAGTTATATTAGAAATGAATTTTTAAAGCTAGAAGAACAAGGTATAAAAATATATATGCCAGACTTAAAATTGTGCACAGATAATGCTGCAATGATTGCGTCTGCAGGATATTATAACTATATTGCAGGCAAATCTGATCAATTAGATTTAAACGCAATACCAAATCTTAAATTATAACTTGAGTTAAATATAATAATTTTAAATTATTATATTTAGCTTATAGTAAAATGAAAGGAGTAACTAAATGGCAATATATGTAATTGCAGATTTACATTTATCAATAAAACATCCAAAACCAATGGATATTTTTGGCGATAATTGGGCAAATCATGCACAAAAAATTAGAGAAGACTGGCTAGCTAAAGTACATGATAACGATTTAGTAATATTGCCAGGAGATTTCTCGTGGGAAACATATTTAAAAGAAACTGATAAAGATTTTGAATATTTAAATAATTTGCCAGGAAAAAAACTAATGCTAAAAGGAAATCATGATTATTGGTGGACAACTTTAGCAAGTATGAGAAATTATCTAAAAGAAAACAACTTCGAAAATATAGATTTTATATATAATAATAGTTATGAGTTTGAAAATTATCTAATTGCTGGTACAAGAGGCTGGAGTGTAAAAGAAGAAGGCAATGAGAAAATGCTAAACAGGGAAACAATCAGGTTAGAATTATCACTACAAGATGCGGTTCAAAAATATGGAACAGAAAAAGAAATCTTAGTATTTATGCACTATCCGCCAATTACACAAGCAGACTTACAACAAAACCAAGAACCAGAATTTGTTAGAATAATGAACAAATACAATGTAAAAAGATGCTTCTATGGGCACTTACATTCAAACTCAATAAAAGGTGCGGTAGAGGGAAAATACTTTG
>Ga0129311_1000835_pt1 | contig 24578 bp, 24 predicted proteins | sample Go1ome_FD_94435 | JGI IMG/M metagenome (GOLD analysis project Ga0129311, IMG submission 94435) | Western lowland gorrila individual fecal microbial communities from Wisconsin, USA - Go1022B metagenome | ecosystem: Host-associated > Mammals > Digestive system > Large intestine > Fecal | place... | reverse complement strand
TTGGTGAGTATAAGGGTGTTGAGATAGAGAAGGTTCCTTCAGAGGTAACTGAGGATGAGGTTATGGCTGAAATCTTAAAGACTCAGAAGGAGAACTCAAGATCTATATCTGTAGAGGACAGACCAGCTAAGATGGATGACGAAGTTACAATTAACTTCGAGGGATTCATGGATGGTGAAGCATTTGAAGGTGGTAAGGGTGAAGATTATAAGCTTACACTTGGCTCACATTCATTTATAGATACATTTGAGGATCAGATTGTTGGTAAGAGCATTGGAGACAAGTTCGATGTTAATGTAACATTCCCAGAGGATTATCATGTAGATGACCTTGCAGGTAAGCCAGCAGTATTTAAGGTAGAGCTTCTCTCAATCAATGAGATAGAGTTACCTGAGTTAGATGACGAGTTTGCAAGTGAAGTTTCTTCATTTGAGACATACGCTGATTACAAGGAAGATGTTAAGAAGATTCTTGAGGTTAAGAAGGAAAGAGAAGTTAAGCGTGAGAAGCAGAACAGAATAATGGAGAAGTTAGCTGAGACTGCTGAGGTTGAAATCCCTGAGCCAATGATAGCTTACAATCAGGAGAGAATCTTTAATGAGTTTGCTCAGAACATGATGTATCAGGGACTTCAGATGGAGCAGTACCTTAAGCTCATGAACACAACAAAAGAGGATATGCTTGAGAGAGTTAAGCCTGATGCTATCGGAAGAATTAAGTCAGGTCTTATCCTTGAGGCAATTGTAGATGCTGAGAATATAACAGCTACAGATGAGGAAGTTGATGAGGAAATCCAGAACATGGCAGCAAGCTATCAGATGGAGCCTGAGAAAATTAAGGAGTTAATGGGTGACAAGGAGATGGAGTCACTTAAGAAGGATGTTGCATCTAGAAAGGCTCTTGATTTCCTTGTAGAGAATTGTAAGGAAGTATAATTTGAAGAGGTGGCTATATGGCTAATCGTGTTGATGATAAAAAGAAGCTGAGATGCTCGTTCTGTAATAAGAGTCAGGAGCAGGTGAGAAAGCTTATTGCTGGTCCTAACGTTTATATATGTGATGAATGTATAGAAATTTGTTCAGAGATTATACAGGATGAGTTCGAGGATGAACTGCTCGACACAGATATCAATTTACTTAAGCCAAAAGAGATTAAAGAATTCCTGGATGATTATGTAATTGGTCAGGAGAGTGCTAAGAAGGTGCTTTCCGTGGCAGTTTATAATCATTATAAGAGAATATTAGCTGAGCGTGACTTTGATGTAGAGTTACAGAAGAGCAACATCATTATGATAGGACCTACAGGTTCTGGTAAGACTTATCTTGCCCAGACCTTGGCTAAGCTGCTCAATGTACCATTTGCCATTGCAGATGCGACAACACTTACTGAGGCAGGTTATGTAGGTGAGGATGTTGAGAATATTCTTTTGAAGCTTATACAGGCGGCTGACTATGATATAGAAAGAGCACAGTGTGGTATTGTATATATCGATGAGATAGACAAGATAACTAAGAAATCAGAGAATGTATCTATAACCAGAGATGTTTCTGGTGAGGGTGTACAGCAGGCACTTCTTAAGATAATAGAGGGAACTGTAGCATCTGTTCCACCTCAGGGTGGAAGAAAGCACCCACAGCAGGAATTCATTCAGATTGATACTACTAACATATTATTTATATGCGGTGGTGCATTTGAAGGAATGGAGAAGATTATAGAGAACAGAATAGGTAAGAAATCTATTGGATTTAATGCAGAGCTAAGCTCAGGGGTTGACGAGGATATCAATGATATTCTTAAGCAGGTTCAACCTCAGGACTTTGTTAAATACGGACTTATACCTGAGTTTATAGGACGTGTTCCTGTAGCAGTAACTCTTGATTTGCTTGATGAGGATGCTTTGGTAAGAATTCTCTCTGAGCCTAAGAGTGCAATCTGTAAGCAGTATAAGAAGTTATTTGAGCTTGACGGAGTCGATATTGAATTCGAGGAGGATGCACTCAGAGAGATAGCTAAGGAAGCAATGGATAGAAAGACAGGTGCCAGAGGACTTCGTGCTATCATGGAGAATGCGGTTATGGATCTCATGTATGAGATACCTTCTAATGACTACATTGAGAAGTGTGTCATAACTAAGGATGTAATTCTTAATGGTGCAGAGCCTATACTCACATTGTCTGAAGAACCAAGACAAAAGAAGAACAATTTGCGCAAGCATATAAGACATACAGAGGATAGTATAGCTTAGTATATAGCTTTGCGTTTGATAACAAAAGTGCAGATATCGGATATTTACGTATATCTGTACTTTTGTTTTTTATAGATTAAGCTTTGGAGGATTAAATTTATGATTATTAAATCAGCAGAGTTAGAAACAGTATGTGGAATAACAAGTAAACTGCCAGATAATCAGTTGCCGGAGATTGCATTTGCGGGTAAATCCAACGTAGGTAAGTCGTCACTTATAAATGGATTGCTCAACAGGAAATCGTTGGCGAGAACTTCTTCGTCTCCCGGTAAGACACAGACAATTAATTTTTACAATATAAACAAAGAAATTTATTTTGTTGATCTTCCAGGATATGGATATGCAAAAGTATCTCAGGAGATAAGAAATAAATGGGGTAAGATGATAGAGAGATATCTTCACACATCAAGACAGCTAAAGCTTGTGTTTCTTCTTGTGGATATAAGACATGCACCGGGAGAGAATGATAAGACGATGTATGACTGGATTGTTGCAAATGGATATACACCGGTTATAATTGCGACAAAACTTGATAAGATAAAGAGAAGCGAGCTCCTTAAGAATCTAAAAGTTATTCGTGAGAAGCTTAATCTTGATAATGAAACAAAAATCATCCCATTTTCCGCTGTATCAAAGCAGGGTAGGGATGATATATGGGAATTTATTCAGACAACCATAGCTGATTAATAAGATATTCATATATTTCTGAGCTTTTCCCACGCCAGTTGTTACAGATAGTTTCGGCTTGGGATTTGCTTGGAACATCAAATTTTAAATCAACAATAGTTTCACGTCTGTCCTTTATTACACATTGAACTGTATACCAGTTTGATTCGTTATATGTATAATCAGCATATATTTCAGATTCATTTTTAACATTTATTCTCTCTGCACTAAGGTATTCAAGAATATCCTGTTTAATGGCATATGGAAGTCTGTTCTCAAAATAGGATAGTGCCTCCTCGCCAGAGTTGGTAATCTTGTAATGAATTGTATCTCTTATAGTGTCTGTAGAGATAAAGTCATTATCTATTAGCTCGCTTAATGTCTCATGCAGATTAAATAAATTAGTATAACCCTTACCAACAACGAAATCAGATATTAAAGAGTTCGTCATTGTATAATCTGTTCTATCAAGCATAAATAATATAATTAATTTGTATAAAAGTAGAGCTTCCATAGCTATCCTCCAATATTAATTATTTCGATTGTACGCTTATAGCTATAAAAAAGCAAGGAAAAACGTATTGAATTTACAAATTATGGTTTACGTTTTTAATTTGATATGTTAAAATAGATGTAATCTTTTTAAATACTTAGAGTCTGGATAGGACTTTCGTTATTCTTTTAAGTAAGATACCCAATGTTAGTAGTATAAAGGAGTTAATATGGATTTTAAAAAAGCATCCTTGGCAGAATTAAGAGAGTATGCTAAGGCAAAAGGAATTAGAAACATTTCAACACTAAAAAAAGGAGAACTGGCACAGCTTTTGGAGAACGTTGAGCGTATGACAGCTAAGAAGGACGAGCCTGCTCAGGAGAAGAAAACAGTTTCAGAGAAAAAAACTGTTCCAGAGAAGAAGATACAGACATCACAGGATAGAAAACCACAGCAACGTCAGCCAGAGGCAAGAAAGCTTAATCCTATATCAAGAACATCTACAGATATGTCATCAGACCGCAACTATCAGGAACAGAGAAATCTTGAGCCTGAAAGTCCGGATGTTGAGGCTGATATTCAGGTATATGATGGACAGGAATACAATGCTGATTTGGACAGTGGTTGTGATGCAAATGGAATTCTTGAGGTAATGAGTGACGGATATGGATTTATAAGAAGTGCCAATTACCTTCCGGGAGACAGAGATATATATGTGTCACCTGTGCAGATTCGTAAGTTTGCACTTAAGAAAGGTGATATAATAGGTGGTCCTATAAGAATGAAAACTCAGGGTGAGAAGTTTAGTGCCCTTCTTTATATAAGACATGTGAATGGTCTTAAGCCATCAGAAGCAGCAAAACGTACACCTTTTGAAGATTTGACACCGATATTCCCTAATGAGAGAATTAAGTTAGATGATGATGGAGCACCTGTGGCAATCCGTATAGTTGACTTGTTATCACCTATAGGAAAAGGACAGCGTGGTATGATTGTTTCGCCTCCTAAGGCAGGTAAAACAACATTGCTTAAGGCTATTGCAAAGAGTATAAGTACTCATAATAAAGATATGCATCTCATAGTTCTGCTTATAGACGAACGTCCTGAGGAAGTAACAGATATAAGGGAATCAATAGAGGGAGACAACGTAGAGGTTATTTATTCAACCTTTGATGAATTGCCAGAGCACCACAAGAGAGTATCAGAGATGGTTATTGAGCGTGCCAAGAGACTTGTTGAGCATGGTAAGGATGTAGTTATCCTCCTCGACAGTATCACAAGACTTGCCAGGGCATACAACCTCACTGTACCACCAAGTGGAAGAACCTTATCTGGTGGTCTTGATCCTGCAGCATTACACATGCCTAAGAGATTCTTTGGTGCTGCCAGAAATATGAGAGAGGGCGGAAGTCTTACAATACTTGCGACAGCTCTTGTTGAGACAGGAAGCCGTATGGATGATGTCGTATTTGAGGAATTCAAGGGAACAGGTAATATGGAGCTTGTCCTTGACAGAAAGATTTCAGAGAAGCGTATTTTCCCTGCTATAGATATAGCTAAGTCAGGTACGAGACGTGATGATTTATTGCTTTCACCGGAGGAGATGGAGGTGGTCAATGCAATCCATAAGGCTCTTTCAGGTGCTAAGGCAGAGGAAATGACAGAAGAAGTATTGAAGTGGTTTGCAAGAAGTAAAAACAACAAAGAATTTGTAGAATATATGAAGAAAACTTTGTTGACAAGACGCTAATGCTATGATAAAATAGCTATCGTTGTGAAAGTGCAGATGGTCGAAGTGTGCTTATCTGCAAGGGATATGAAGAATCAAGGCTCTTGCCTGTTCTCATAGAGTATTAATTATAAAGAGGTGAAAAACATGAGAGAAGGAATCCATCCAGATTACTATCAGGCAAAGGTTGTTTGCAACTGTGGTAATGAGTTCGTAACAGGCTCAACAAAGGAAGATATTCACGTTGAGATTTGTTCAAAGTGTCATTCATTCTACACAGGTCAGCAGAAGGCAGCTAAGGCTCGTGGTAGAATTGATAAGTTCAATCGTAAGTATGGTGTTCAGGCATAATTGCTTAATAGACACTTATAAGGCTTGTTACGCATGAGTAGCAAGCCTATTTTACTATATAGGAGTTAGTAAGTGAGCAGAGTTAATATAGGTGGTCAGGCTGTTATTGAGGGTGTAATGATGAAATACAAGAATCGTTATGCTGTAGCTGTGAGAAAGCCTGATAAGGAAATAGAAGTAAAACTTAATACATTTACACCAAAGACAGAAAAGCATATGATATGTGGACTTCCTATTATACGAGGTGTAATAAGCTTTGTTGAGTCGTTAGTAATTGGAGTAAAAACGCTTATGTATTCAGCGGAGTTTTATGATGATGAAGAGGACGAGAAGGATAAAGAAAAGAAGCGAAAAAAAGCTGACAAGAAAAAGCCGGATAACAAAAAAACAGATAGTAAGTCAGATGGCAGCTTAGACGGGATTGAAATGTTTGGAACTGTTGCATTTTCAATTATTGTAGCTGTCGGATTATTTATGATTTTACCGGCATGGCTTATAGGTCTGCTCGATGGAGTTATTAAGAGCCATGTTGTTCTTGGATTACTTGAGGGAGTATTGAGACTTGCTATATTTTTGCTCTATGTGTACCTCATATCTAAGATGGAGGATATCAAGAGGACTTTTATGTATCATGGAGCAGAGCATAAGACGATAAATTGTCTGGAGCATGGTGACGAGCTTACTGTAGAGAATGTTATGAAGCACAGCAGATTTCATAAGCGTTGTGGAACAAGCTTTCTGTTTATAGTAATGTTTGTGAGTATTTTAGTGTTCATGTGTATTACAGCAGAGCAGATGTGGCTTAAGCTATTGCTCAGAGTGCTTTTAGTTCCTGTCATAGCTGGAATATCGTATGAATTTATAAGGTATGCAGGTAACCATGATTCTGTAATTGCGAACACCTTAAGTAAACCGGGATTATGGGTTCAGAGGCTTACTACAAGCGAACCTACACCTGATATGGTAGAGGTAGCTATACGCTCTGTTGAGGCGGTGTTTGACTGGCGTGAGTATCTGGCAGAGCAAAATAAGGATAATGATTAGTATATAAGATATATAATTGGAGCTTTGTTATGAAATTAAGAGAGTGTATTCAATATGGACAACAGACGCTTAAGGAAGCAGGGATTGACACTTATGACAGTGATGTGCGTGTTCTTGCCATGTATGCGTTTGATTTGAGTTACACAGACCTCTTGATGAATATGTCTGCTGATATGCCTGAGAACAAAACCTTACGATTCAAGGAGTGTATCATACAGAGAAGCAGACGCTATCCGTGTCAGTATATTACAGGTTCGCAGGAATTCATGGGGTATAAATTCTATACCTCAGAGGGAGTTTTGATTCCAAGACCTGAAACCGAGCTTCTTGTGGAAAAGGCACTTGCTGTATCGGAGGATATGCCTGATGTAAGTTTATTAGATGTATGCTGCGGAAGTGGGTGCATTGGGATAAGCTATGTGTTAGAGAGAAGGGCAAAGGGTAAGTCATGTAAGGTTACCTTACTTGATATATCGGATGATGCAATAGCCCTAAGCAAAAAGAACAGCAGACTTAATGATATTGACTGTGATATAGTACAGTCAGATTTGTTTGAGAATATAGAAGAAAAATATGGTATTATAGTATCTAACCCGCCATATATTAAGTCGGAGGATATACTCACACTTATGGATGATGTTCGTATGTATGAGCCTGTGCTTGCGCTTGATGGTGGCGAGGACGGTCTTATATTTTATAAGAAAATAATAACAAAGGCGGGTGATTATCTCGATTATGGAGGATATCTTTTGTTTGAAATCGGGTATAATCAGTTTGAAGATATACGGGGATTACTTGTAGATGCAGGTTATAGTGACATTGAATTAACTAAGGATTATGCAGGTCTTGACCGTATCATATCTGCGAGACTGATTTAGCCTTATATGATAATGGTTTGGACTTATATATAGGAGGATATTAATATGTTTGATAAGTTGGAAGATCTTGTTGCAAGATTAGAGGAGCTTCAAAATGAGCTCAGTGATCCTAGTGTTGCATCAAATCCGGAGAGATTTCGTAATTTGATGAAGGAGCAGGCTAACCTTGCACCTATAGTTGAAAAATATCAGGAATATAAGGAAGCCAAGCAGACTATAGATGACAGTCTGATGATGCTTGACGAGGAAAATGACGAGGAAATGAGAGAGATGCTTAAGGAAGAGCTCTCAGATGCAAAGGCTAAGGTTGAGGAATGTGAGCAGGCACTTAAGATATTGCTTTTACCTAAAGATCCTAATGATGACAGAAATGTTATCGTGGAGATTAGAGCGGGTGCAGGTGGAGATGAGGCAGCTCTTTTTGCTGCTGAGTTATATCGTATGTATGTGCATTACGTTGAGAGCAGACGTTGGAAGGCTGAGCTGATGGAGGTTGAGGAAATCGGTATCGGTGGTATGAAGTCTGTTACATTTATGGTAACAGGTAATGGAGCTTACTCTGTACTTAAGTATGAGAGTGGAGTTCATCGTGTTCAGCGTGTTCCTGAGACAGAGTCGGGCGGACGTATTCATACATCTACAGCCAGCGTTGCTGTGCTTCCTGAGGCTGATGAGATGGACGAGATTGAGATTCCTGAGAAGGATATCAGAATAGATGTTATGCGTGCGTCAGGTAACGGTGGACAGTGTGTCAACACAACAGATTCAGCGGTAAGACTTACTCACTATCCTACAGGAATAGTTGTTTATAGCCAGACAGAGAAATCACAGTTGCAGAACAAGGCAAAGGCTTTTGCGTTGCTTCGTGCAAAGCTTCTTGATATTGAGATGCAGAAGAGACACGATGCAGAGGCGGATTTAAGAAAGAGTCAGGTTGGTACAGGTGACCGTTCCGAGAAGATAAGAACATATAACTTCCCTCAGGGACGTGTAACTGACCACAGAATTGGACTTACATTATACAAGCTTGATAAGATAATGAACGGTGATATACAGGAGATAATAGACGCCTGTATAGCAGCGGATCAGGCAGCAAAGCTTGCTAAGATGAATGAAGAGTAGAATGATTGAGTAAATTATGAAAAAGACGGATTTGTGAAAGAACAAACCGTCTTTTTTGATTTATATAGTAAAATATTATTGACTGAGATAAAAAGATGCTATATACTTTTGCTAATTGGATTTATAGCCTATGCCGACAGTCATATGGAACACCATTCATATAGTATATATGATTTAACATGTTATATAAACTATGGTACACAGACACGACATGTAGCTGTTAATAGCCAAGGTGAGTATTTAGATGGTTATGCTAATATTTTAAGATTGTATCGTGGAAGATAATGCTATGAAAATACGGATAATGAGAAGTGCATTTATATTTATTGGATTTATTATAATATGCGTTGTGACGTTATTAATCATTAAAAATTCTGCCTGGGCAGGTAAAAAATGTGAGAATAGCGGCGGATATTCAGAGTTTGACTTTAAATTCGGTGAAAGTGTTTTGGATGATGATGGAAACAGTTTTATGCAATCAAATTATACGGGTGGATATATTGATAAAAGCAGTATAATCGAGATTAGTGTGGATTGCAGCAGTTTGACAGAGGGAAGTATTAAGCTTGTTATTGCAAGAATTCCAAGTGAAGAAGCCTTTGGCACAGATATAATAAAAGAGGGGGCTTACTCTGTAATTAATGAATATGATATACCAGATGTTGGTAAGTATAACTTCATGTCTGATAATATACCTGGTGGATGGTACATATTTTTTGTACGTTCAGATGATAATGTAGACAAAGCGGAAGGAACTATACGAATAAGTGACTATCGCAATAACTGGGATAATCTAATGCACAAACTAGGAATATAAACAGGTCTATGAGGAGATATAAATATGATAAGTTTATTAAAAAATAAAGTAGAAATAGCATGCCTGTTTACAGGATTAGTTATAGCTTCTATTGTATTTCATTACAGCATGGGAGTGTCAATAAATAAGGAGCTTGAACAAGATGATATTATAAAAAACTCATATGAGTATGGTGCCAATATCACCATAACCCCTTTATTAAATCTGGAAAATAATAAAGGAAAAATCATCGATGATATAGTTGAATTTGAAAATAACATAAAAACTATAGATGACTGCTATATATATTTTCCTGACATTATAGCATATATAGATGATAATTATACACAGTCAATGACGGATATATATGTGTGTGGAAATATGCCTAAATATAAAATTGTAAGCGGCAGATATCCAGACGAGGAGATGCTAAAATCCGGAAACAGATACGTAGTTCTTGGCGTTTATAAAAAGAGCCTGACATATAACAGGGATGGAAGGGATTATATTACTATCGAGGGTGAGGAGTATGAGGTATGTGGATATGTGAGTGCTGATAATTCTAGAATACTTGATAATAAAGTAATATTATTTGCAGGAAATATGGGAGAGAATATGCTGGACTGTATGTATTATCAGTATATAAGTGGGAGTGTATTTTTGTCTTATAGTTCTGATACATATTTCAATATATATAATGATATCAAATCACATATAAAACAAACGTCTCTGAGCTATGACGAGCAGGCGTTTACTATAACTGCTTTGAATGAGCGGATGCAGCTTAGACTGTCTGATGGTTCATATTCTGGTAGTTTTTCTACGGCTGTTGGAACGGGTGAATATAATTTATTTGCAAAATTTATATATATATTCTGTATTTTTCTTGTAATCTTTGTTCTTGAATTCTGGATGCTTAAAAGAAAAAATGAGTTTGTTATAAGAAAAATATGTGGCTATTCAAATACGAAGATTTTTATAATGATAGTAAAAGAAATATTTATAGTAATGTTTATATCACTTGTAATATCTGAAGCCATAATGTATATGTTTGATTTTTGGGAAAATGGAATATCAGTGTTTTATTCAAAACAGGTATACTACAGGTTTGTTTCTGCTGTTGTATATATTGGTATATCTATGGTACTAACCTGTATTTATCCGTTTATAGAACTATGTATAAAAAAGCCGATTAATCTTCTTAAATGTAAAAAAGATATCTATTAAAGCCGGAGGTATGTGATGGTATTTTTGTATTCAATATGTCAGTTATATAAAAAACGTAAAATCACAATATTAACTATTGTTATGTCTGCTATGGGATTTGCTGTAATTTATTATGCAATGATTAATTATGCATTTTACCAATATCCTAAGAAACAGGCTGAAAAACTGGTATCATATGATATACAGAATGTTTATATGCTGGCATATCAGGTATTGTATGTTCCGATAGGAAATGAAGAATTACAGCATATACTCAGTTTTGATCATTCATTGGATAACGTAGAGGATGTAATGTCACATGGTATGTTTTTTTTGGAAAATAGTTATGATGTAGGGGAAAATAAATTTTATATGCAAAAGTCAATAAGCTCGCTATGTAATTTATATAATACAGATGGAATAATGATAGATTATGATGTAAATAAATCAGAGTACGGCTTTGCTGTTGCGGGATATAATTATGCAATGGAGTATCCTGTTGGGAGCGTATATGAAGATGACTATGGCATCAAATATGTGATAACAGACCATTTGAAAAAAAACAGTCACTATATTCCTGATGATAACATAGGAAATGCTGGTATTAATTTAGATGATGTGATTATTCTTGACTATGATTATGCGTTATCACAGAATATAACATTGCTATACAATGGACTTACCAGCTATTACATAGTTACGGATAATAAATTGGCGGTTGACGAGTTGATTGATGAAGCAAATGGAAAGGGATTACATATTTATGGTATCAATAATATAGAGGATAAGTACAATAGAGATATAAAAGATTATATGTGGGCGAATGGAGAAAATTATTATTTTCCTTTAATATTATACATTGCATCAATGATATCACTGCTTATGTCATCAATGATATCAGTATATGTGAATAAAAAAGATATGGGAATCATGCTTGTAAACGGAATAAGTAAACGACAGCTTATAGCCATGATTTCATTACAAAATGCCATAAGGATAGCTGCCTCTGTTGTCATAGCTGTATTTATATGGATATATTTTGGTTCAAGGCTTACAGGAGCGATGAAGGAGCTGACGACCAAACTTATACCTTGGGCAAGTATAGTACCAATAGTGTCATATTTGCTGATAAATGAGTTGTCAATTAACATGATAAGAGACAAGAAGGCGTATGAGTTATTGAATTAGGAGGTGCTTATGTATGATAGAATTAAAAGATGTGACAAAAGTATATAAGGGCGATACATATGAGACATATGCACTAAAAAATTTAAGTCTTAATATTGAAGATGGTGAGTTTGTGGCAATAATGGGAAGGTCTGGCTCGGGAAAAACAACCCTGCTTAATATTATTGGATGTATGGATAGTGCAAGTCAGGGAATGGTTATAATAGACGATATTGATATCAGCAATGCAAGTGCTCATAAGCTTGATGTGGTGCGAAGAAATAAGATAAGCTTTATTTTTCAAAATTATGCATTAATGCAGCAATACTCTGTGTATGAGAATATTGAGGTACCATTAAATGCCAGAAATATAAAGGGGCAGAAAAAAAGGGCAGCTATAAAGGATATTATGAATAAATTAGGTATAAGTGAGCTTGCCAAAAAATATCCAAATCAGATATCGGGAGGAGAGCAGCAAAGGACAGCGATTGCAAGGGCATTTGTGTCTGATACAAAATATATATTGGCTGATGAACCGACAGGAGCATTAGATTATGAAAATGCTATAGAGCTTATGGAATTGATTAAAGAACTTCATCAAGCCGGAAAAACAATTATAATGGTAACTCATGATAGCCAGATTGCTTCGTATGCTGATAGAATAGTTGAGTTAAAGTAGATAAATAAAATTATTTCACATATATTTTCACAAGAAGATACATAAGAATAATAAAAATAAAAGAAAACATTTAACCAACCACCCACAAAAAAACCTTGACCTAAACCTAACTTCAAGTTGTAGAATATATACAGGTTGAAAATACTTATTTTTCAGGCAAAAAAATATTATATTTATAGTCGGAGGAAGAAAGATGTATTTAGAAAATATTAATGGACCTGAAGATGTCAAGAAATTATCAGAAGATGAACTTAATCTGCTTGCAGCGGAGATGAGAAAGGCATTGCTTACAAGAGCTAGTAAGCATGGCGGACATTTCGGTCCTAACTTTGGTATGGTTGAGGCTACAATAGCATTGCATTATGTATTTGAGTCACCTAAGGATAAGATTGTATTTGATGTTTCACCCCAGACTTATCCTCACAAGATGCTTACCGGAAGAAAGGACGCGTATCTGTACGAGGAGCATTATGATGATGTTTCAGGGTATAGCAATCCAGAGGAGAGTGAGCATGACCATTTTGTTATAGGGCATACATCAACGTCTGTGAGCCTTGCGTGTGGACTTGCCAAGGGAAGAAACTTGACAGGAGCTAAAGGCAATGTAATAGCTGTGATAGGAGATGGTTCATTAAGTGGCGGTGAGGCCTTAGAGGGACTTGACTATGCAGCAGAGATAGATGGCAATCTTGTTATAGTAGTAAATGACAATGATATGTCTATTGCTGAAAATCATGGCGGTTTGTATAGCAATTTAAAGCTTCTCCGTGAAACTGATGGTAAGGCTGAATGTAATTTATTTAAGGCTATGGGACTTGACTATGTATATGTAGGCAAGGGTAACGATATAAAGAGCCTTATAGATGCATTTACATCTGTGAAGGATAGTGACAAGCCTGTTGTTGTTCACATAAATACCCAGAAGGGAAAGGGCTATGCACCTGCTGAGGCAGATAAGGAGAGCTGGCATTACAGCGGTCCATTTGACATTGAGACTGGAAAGCCTTTGTTTAATATGGATGCTGAGGACTATTCAAGTGTTACAGCAGCATATCTTCTTGACAAGATGAAGAAGGATAAGTCAGTTGTGGCAATCACAGCTGCGACACCTACTGTTATGGGCTTTGCTAAGGATAAGAGAGAAGAGGCAGGAAAGCAGTTTGTTGACGTTGGAATTGCTGAGGAGACTGCGGCAGCCTTGGCATCAGGTATTGTTGTAAATGGTGGAAAGCCTGTATGGGGCGTGTACAGCACATTTATTCAGAGAGCCTACGACCAGATATCACAGGATATCTGTATAAATAACAACCCTGTTACGATAGTTAATTTCTGTGGCTCTGTATACGGAATGAATGATGTTACACATCTTGGTTTATATGACATACCTATGATGTCAAACATTCCTAACCTTGTATACCTTGCACCTACAACTAAGGAGGAATATCTTGCAATGCTTGACTGGAGTATAGACCAGACTGAGCATCCGGTGGCAATTAAGCTCCCTGGTGGAAATATGGTGTCAGATGGCAAGAAGATTACAAAGGATTTCTCTAAGCTAAATACATATGAGGTTACAGATAAGGGAAGTAAGGTAGCTATAATTGGACTTGGAACCTTCTATAAGCTTGGAGAGGATGTAGCCAAGCTTATCAACGAGAAGGCAGGAATAAAGGCTACAGTAATCAATCCATATTATATAACAGGTGTTGATGAGAAGCTTCTTGATGAGCTTAAAAATGAACACGACATAGTAATTACGATAGAGGATGGTATATTAGATGGAGGCTTCGGAGAGAAGATAGCAAGATTTTACGGAGACTCTGATGTTAAGACCTTAAACTTTGGACTTAAGAAAACATTTCCTGACAGATATGTTGTTGATGACATAATAAAAGAGAATCATCTCACTGATACACAGATAGTTGATGATATAATGAAATTACTGTAAATAGATGGCACACTCTTCACACGGATGTGTCCAAATACAATAACCGGTTATATGCAGGGACATTTGCGACAGCCGGCACTTAATGAGTGCGTAGCACGAATTTAGTACCGCTGCTTGGAGCAATTAAGTGGAAACAGTCCCGTAATATAACCGGTTATTGTATTTGGACACATCCGTGTGAAGAGTGTGCCATCTATTGTGTTTATAAAATGTTTAAGTATTGTATGGGAATTATTAATTGATGTAAGTCTTTTAATCTGCTATAATCTGTTAATTGGAGAGACCTAAATAGTCTTTTAGATGAATATCCCCATATTATTTCGGATAGAATAAAATAAAAAAGGAGTCAGGAGATTAACAATGACAGTAAGTTTAATAGAATTATTGAAGGTAGTGTTCCTTGGAATAGTCGAGGGCATTACCGAGTGGCTGCCTATAAGCAGCACAGGACATATGCTATTAGTTGATGAGTTTATAAAAATGAATGTCTCTGATGAGTTTAAGGACATGTTTTTTGTGGTAATTCAGCTAGGTGCAATAATGGCGGTTGTGATTTTATTCTGGAATAAAATGTGGCCTTTCCAGATGAAGAGTGAGAATAATAAATCCATAATCAAGAAGGATATATTCTCAATGTGGTTTAAGGTAGTTGTTGCTTGTATACCAGGTGCTATTTTTACACTTTTATTTGATGATTACATAGAGGCACATCTTCATACACCTACAGTAATTGCAATAGCACTTATCTTTTATGGAATAGCATTTATAGTTATCGAGAGCTGGAATAAAAACAGAACCCCTAAGGTTAAGACATTATCAGATATTACATACAAGACAGCTTTTATAATTGGTTTATTTCAGGTGTTGTCAATAATACCGGGTACTTCAAGATCTGGTGCTACGATAATCGGTGCACTCCTTATCGGTGTGTCAAGAGTTGCGGCGGCAGAGTTTACATTCTTCCTTGCTGTTCCGGTAATGTTTGGATTAAGCCTTATCAAGGTAATAAAGTTTGGTCTTGCATTTTCGAGTGCGGAGCTGGTAATACTTATAGTGGGAGTTGTAGTTGCATTTGCGGTATCAGTAATTGTAATTAAATTCCTTATGAGCTACATCAAGAAGCACGATTTCAAGGTGTTTGGATGGTACAGAATAATACTTGGAATTATTGTGTTACTTTACTTTGCGTTTGCATAAAAATAGGGAGATGAATTAGATGGCAGTTTTAGATAAGCTTGAGCCTTCTGCTGTTTTTCGTTATTTTGAAGAAATATGCGGCATACCACATGGCTCATCAAACACTAAAATGATAGGGGATTATCTTATTAATTTTGCAAAGACAAGAAATCTTAAATGTGAGAAGGATCATCTTGGCAATGTAATTATATCGAAGCCTGGTACTTCGGGATATGAGAACTCACCTGCTGTAATAATACAGGGGCATATGGATATGGTATGCGAAAAGACCTCTGATACGGAGATTGATTTTAATACGGAGGGGCTGAAGCTAAAACTGGATGGAAATGTAATCAGTGCAGAGGGTACAACCTTAGGCGGAGATGACGGTATAGCTGTAGCGTATGCTCTTGCCTTGCTTGACTCATCAGATATAGCACATCCACCACTTGAGGTGGTTATAACAGTAGATGAGGAAATTGGAATGCTTGGAGCAGCCGATATAGACTGTTCTTCTCTCAAAGGAAGGCTTATGCTTAACATTGATTCAGAGGATGAGGGACATCTGCTTGTTAGCTGTGCAGGGGGCGTAACAGCAACCTGTCATCTGCCGGTTTCATACGAGAAAAATGCATATAAGAATGTAAAACGTCTCAGCATTATGAACGTCACAGGCGGACATTCCGGGGTTGAGATAATAAAGGAGGGTGCTAATGCATCTAAGGTGCTTGGACGTGTATTGTATGATATAAGCAGGCATACGGATTTTAGACTTGTGTCAATAAGTGGTGGCATGAAGGATAATGCCATACCGAGAGAGGCTCATGCGATAATAGCGTATGACGATAATCTGGATAGTGCATTGATAGACAGCTATAATTTAATTCTTGGCAATGAATATAAGGTGACAGATGAGAATATAACCGTAGAGCTAAGTGATGCTTGCGATGTAAATGAAAAATGCATGACAGCAGCTTCGACAAAAAAAGTAATTGCTGCACTTGTAAATGTTCCAAATGGCATTTCCAAGATGAGCAAGGATATAGATGGACTTGTACAGACATCTCTCAATCTTGGAATACTTAGAACTGCAATGGAAGAAGAACCAGAGGTGACTATGTCATTTTCGGTTAGAAGCAGTGTTGGAACTGAGAAGGAAGAGCTTGTTATGAGACTTGATTCCCTGATGGATGTGCTTGGTGGAAATGTAACCACAGAGGGTGCATATCCGGCTTGGGAATACAAGAGAGATTCAAAGCTTAGAGAATTGATGGCAGCAGTTTATAAGGAAATGTATGAAAAAGAGCCTATTATAGAGGCTATCCATGCCGGTGTCGAATGTGGACTTTTTGCAGGAAAGCTTGAAGGACTTGACTGTGTATCCTTTGGCCCACAGATAGATGACATTCATACACCAAACGAGAGACTGTATGTGGACAGTGTACAGAGAATCTGGAAATATTTGTTAGAAGTATTAAAGCGTTTAAAATAATATATCTACAGGAGGAAAAGATATGACAGCTTGGGAGAGTAATGTAAGAAAAGTTGTTCCGTATGTACCGGGCGAGCAGCCAAAAGAGAAAAATATAATAAAGTTAAATACAAATGAAAATCCATATCCGCCTGCACCGGGTGTATTTACAAAGAAGATGGACATGGATAATCTAAGACTTTATCCTGATCCGGCAGCAACAGCACTTGTTGATGCAATTGCCCAGTATCATGGTGTGGATAAGGAGCAGGTATTTGTCGGTGTTGGTTCAGATGATGTGCTTGCAATGGCATTTATGACATTTTTTAATTCTGATAAGCCTATACTGTTCCCTGACATTACATATTCATTTTATGATGTGTGGGCAGATATGCTAAAAATACCATATGAGAGAGTGGCGGTAGATGATAAATTCCGACTTAAGGCTTCAGATTATTTTGGTGGGAATGGTGGAGTTATATTTCCTAATCCAAATGCACCGACAGGTATTGCAGAGCCACTTTCATTCGTGAGTGATATATTAGAGCACAATCGTGATGTGGTTGTAATAGTGGATGAGGCATATGTTGACTTTGGCGGTGAAACAGCACTTCCATTGCTTGACAAGTACGATAATCTTCTTGTTGTGAGAACCTTCTCAAAGTCGCGTTCTATGGCAGGACTTAGAATAGGTTATGCGATAGGTAATAAGACATTAATCAAATATATGAACGATGTTAAATATTCCTACAATTCATATACTATGAATATGCCATCAATAATTCTCGGAGCAGAGAGTATAGCAGATGAAGCATACTTTAGGGAGACAGTTGACAAGGTAGTAGAGACCAGAGAATGGTTTAAGAGTGAGATAGAAAAGATAGGCTTTACCTGTCCGCCTTCGAGTGCGAACTTCCTGTTTATTACACATAAAACTATACCTGCAAGGGAGATATTCGAGAAGGCTCGTGCTAATAAAATAATAGTCAGATACTTTGATAAGCCAAGGATAGATAACTATCTGAGAGTTACAATAGGAACCAGAGAAGATATGGAAATATTTTTGAAGTTCCTACAGACATTATAAAAGCTATAGAGGATGATGTGGAAAACATCATCCTTTTTGATTGATACAAATATATACATCAATGCTCCAAAATGTAGCTTGATTATTCTGTTTAATGGCTTTATTATATACATATCATCAATTAGCAGGATATCAATTCCTGTGTTTCAGATTTCCCATTATTTATTATTAAAACTATTATAATTGAAAGGAGAGATACATATGCGTTCATGTATTAGTGACTGATATGGATTTTACAGAATTTGCAAATGAGATAAAAGAGGGTATTCCTGATTATATGCTCAAATACAACGTGAAAAGTGTTAGACTTGACAATGTTATTAAGAACAACGGAGTTGAGCTATTAGGACTTGTCATCTGCCTTGAAAACGAGAATGTTTCACCTAATATTTATCTTAATTATTACTATGAATTATACAGACAAGGTAAGAGTATCATAGAGATACTTGAAATGATAAGAGATGAATATGAAGTGTCATATAAGAGCCTTCACAGTGGGATGATTGGTAATTTTGATAAGGACAATATAAGGGACAGAATATTCTTAAGGCTTGTCAATTGCGCAAAAAATGAGATGATACTTGATGAGATTCCATATATTCATTTCCATGACCTTATTATTACCTTCAGATATCTTGTCAAACAGGATGATGACGGAATTGCATCAGCCATACTTAGAAATGGTGAGTTAGCAGAGCTTAATATGAACATAGATGAGTTATTTGAGATTGCAAAGAAAAATACAGAGAGACTGTTCCCTATGGAACTTATGCTTATGAGCTCCATGATACCATTTGATGAAAATGAAGATCTAAGGTTTCCTAGGATGTATGTACTTACTAATAGCAGGAGAATAAATGGTGCAACATACATGATATATAATGAGGTGTTAGAGAAGTTTGCAGACAGCATAAATGAGAGCTTTTATATTATCCCTTCAAGTATACACGAGCTGCTTTTACTACCTTCTTCAGATATGTTTAATATCGATAATATGAAGCAGACAGTACGCGATGTTAATGAATGTGCAGTGTCAGAAATGGACTACTTATCAGACAATGTATACTATTATGACAGAAAAAGTAAAATAATAAATATATGCGTGTAAAATGCGTATAAAATTAACTCTGCAAGTTCAAAATAAACTTGACGAAACATCAAGTCTATGCTATCTTTATAAAGCGTTATAAACGTATTTTTAGATTTGGAGGATTTATCATGACAAAAGGTACAGTAAAGTGGTTTAATGACCAGAAGGGTTTTGGATTCATTACAGATGAGACAGGTAAGGATGTATTCGTACATTTCACAGGTCTTAACATGGAAGGATTCAAGACACTTAAAGAGAATCAGCAGGTTGAGTTTGAAGTTGTAAATGGCGAGAAGGGACCACAGGCTACAAACGTAACTACTCTCTAATTAATCCGTAGCTTAATCAAGTAACATCGTACCTATTTATTATATATCGCATTTATGTGTTCTATTATGATTTAGGATTTGTTATATTATTGAGTGAAGTGAAACAGGAGCTATTATTTATATAATAGCTCCTATTTTATTGACAAAAATAGCCAAATGAAATAAAATCATAGGTATGATGAGGGGTTGAAAATACATTATAGGGAGAGGGGAAATAATTGGGTGATAGTTTTGTTTCAAGGAAAGACAGAATAATAGCATCAGCAATAGAAATTATCAGTGATTCAGGCTTGTCAGCACTTACAACCCGTAATCTGGCGTTGAAAGAGAATATGTCAGAGGCATTATTATACAAATATTTTGGCGGTATCAATGAGGTGCTGATAGAGGTTGTAGATTATTACTCCAGATTTGATAACAGTATAAGAAACACTGTAAAGTCTAAAGAAGGATGCTATATGGATAAGCTGATAGATTATTTAGAGGCATATGCAACATATTATGATAATTATTATGCTATTTCTACACTTATGTTACAATATGAGGAGCTACTCCATAATATGGACACGCGAGAGAAGATTGCGTGGTGTATAACTGAGCGTCTTGGTTTTATGGAGAAAATCTTTGCAGGTGCTATAGATAGCAAGGAGATAACAGATAAGTTTACTCCTGTTGAGCTTGCTAATAATGTCACGGGAATAGCGATGGCATATATACTTGGACGAAGAATTACATACCATAAGAAAACATTCAAGCAGGAATATATGGAATACATTTTAAAATGGATAGAGATGCTTAAAAAAGTGGATTAGGAGGGTTTATAGATGAAAGTATTGGTAGCAGAGGATGATATGGCTAGTGGAAAATTCATGCAGAAGCTATTATCTAAGTATGGTGAGGTGGTACTTGCCAGAGATGGTATAGCAGCGGTTGATGAATTTGTCAATGCAGTCAATAACAATGAAAGGTTCGATCTTGTATGCATGGATATCATGATGCCTAAGATTGATGGATATAAGGCACTTGCCTCTATCCGTGATGCAGAGCGTAAGCTTGGACTTGCAAGAGATTCGAGATGTAAGGTTATTATGATAAGTGCTCTTGATGAGGGTTTTGATTCAAGTTATGCCAGTGATGACTATGAGGAATATATCTGTAAGCCTATTGACATAATGAAATTTGACAACCTTATCAAGAAATTAGATTTAATATAGGTGGCATAATGGATTTATTTGAATACATGAGGACAACTAATATGAGTGGGGAGGCACCGCTTGCAAAGCGGCTGCGTCCTACTTCATTGGAGGAGATAGTAGGTCAGGAGCACATTTTAGGGAGCGATAAGTTACTTTATCGTGTAATAAAAGCTGACAAACTCTCCTCTATTATTTTATATGGACCTCCGGGTACAGGTAAGACAACGCTTGCCATGGTGATTGCCAACACTACAAGTGCAGAATTTTGTGAGTTAAATGCAACTACCTCTGGCAAGAAGGATATTGAGCAGGTTGTAAAGACGGCTAAGGACAATCTCGGAATGTATGGAAAAAAGACTATATTGTTCGTTGATGAGATTCACAGGTTTAACAAGGCTCAGCAGGACTATCTGCTTCCGTATGTGGAGGATGGAACGGTTATACTTATAGGGGCTACTACGGAGAATCCTTATTTTGAAGTGAATGGAGCTCTTATATCAAGATCCACAATATTTCAATTAAAACCACTTACAAAGGATAATATTAAGGTTTTGATAAGAAGGGCCGTGAATGACAGCGAAAAAGGAATGGGAGCCTATGATGCAGAGATAACAGATGATGCGGTTGATTTTCTTGCAGATGTATCTGAGGGAGATGCGAGACATGCACTTAACGCAGTTGAGCTTGGCGTTTTATCTACAGAGCGTGATGAAAAGTCAGGAAAGATAATTATAGATCTACCTGTTGCCGAGGAGTGTATACAGAGAAGATTTATAAAATATGATAAAGATGGGGATAATCATTATGATATAATCTCCGCATTTATCAAGAGTATGAGAGGCTCAGATCCCGATGCGGCGGTATATTACCTTGCCAAGATGTTATACGCAGGTGAGAGTGTAACGTTTATTGCAAGACGAATTATGATATGTGCATGTGAGGATGTAGGAAATGCAGATCCGAATGCAATTGTAGTTGCATCATCCTGTGCACAGGCTGTAGAGAGAGTGGGGATGCCTGAGGCACAGATTATATTGGCACATGCCGCTATCTATGTTGCGTGTGCACCTAAGAGCAATTCTGTTGTTAATGCGATATTTGCGGCAACAGACGCCGTGAAGCAGGTTGGTAATTGTCAGGTGCCGGTTCATCTTAGGGATGCACATTATTCGGGAGCAGCAAAGCTTGGCAATGTCGGATATAAATATGCCCATGATTATCCTAATCATTATGTGGAGCAGCAATATCTGCCAGACCAGCTTGTAGGAGAACATTTTTATGAACCTGGTGATAATGGATATGAGAGAGAAATAAAAAAATGGTTCAAAAAAATTAAAGAAGAAAAATAAATGTATGATACAAACATGATACAAGAATTTGGTATATTTTAGACACAAGATGTGAAACTCTGTAATAATATAAGAAATGGAGAAATGGTATGAAGAAAAAGAAGATTATAGCAATCATTATAGTAGTTTTGATATTGCTTGCAGGTGCCGGCACAGCGATAGTGTTACTATCGGGCAAGGGCAATAAACAAAGTGATGAAATGGTATATGTGGAGTCCGTTGCCAATATAACAGGCTCAGGCATAACTACTGACAATCGTTATATGGGTGTCGTTGAATCTCAGGAGACAAAGAATGTTGATAAAGCAGAAGATAAGACTGTAAAGGAAATTTTTGTCGAGGTTGGTGATGAGGTTAAAGAGGGAGATCAGCTCTTTGAGTATGATTCTGATGAGATGACTCTTAAGCTTAAACAGCTTGAACTTGAGCTTGCAAGCATTAATACAAATATAACAACTGCTAATCAGCAGATTGCATCCCTTGTAGCAGAGAGAGATCAGGTTGAGGCAGACTATAAGATAGAGTATACAGCTCAGATACAGAGTCTTCAGGCACAGGTCAATCAGTATAATTATGATGCAAGTGCAAAGCAGCTTGAGATTGACAGACAGAAGTCAGCCATAGAGAATTCAATAGTATTTTCACCTATGGATGGCATTGTTAAGGAGATTAATAAAGATTCTAATGGTACAGGTAGCAATACTGATTACATGGGTGGCTCAGACAGCAGCCAGAAGTCCTTTATGTCTATCATGGCACTTGGTGATTATCGTATCAAGGGTACAGCTAGTGAGCTTAACGTGAGAAGCATGTCAGAGGGACAGACTGTAATAATACGTTCACGCATGGATGAGAGTGTAACATGGACAGGAACTATATCATCAGTTGATTTAGAGCATCCTGACAATAACAACAACAATAATTATTATTACTCTGATTCTTCAGGAACAAGTACTACTAATTATCCATTTTATATTACTCTTGACAATATAGATGGCTTGATTTTAGGACAGCATGTATACATTGAGATGGATTATGGACAGGGCGAAGCCAAGGATGGAATATGGCTTTATGAATCTTATATAATTCAGGAAGGTGAAAATGCATATGTATGGGCTGAGGATAAGGACGGAAGGATTGAAAAGCGAAAGGTAACACTTGGCGAATATGATGAGAGTATGATGCAGTATGAGATTGTGTCAGGTCTTACTACCGAGGATTATATTGCATGGCCTGAGGACAGAATACAGGAGGGCATGAAGGCCACTCATAATTATGAGGATGTTTTGCAGTATGAGAATAATGATGATGCCAGCTTAGATGATGGATATGTAGTTACTGAGCAGATTAATATTGATAGTGGTGACTTTAATTATGATGATATGAACGAAGATATCAATTATGATGATTCAGAAAATTTAGATGATTCAGGAAATTTAGATGATTCAGAAAATTTAGATAATTCAGACAGTGTAGATATAGGAGCAGACTCCGGAGAGGAGGCTGCCGAATGATATTAGAATTAAAGAATGTATATAAGACATACATTCAGGGTAATATGGAGGTTCCTGTACTAAAGGACATAAACCTTTCTGTTGAGGAGGGGGAGTATGTTGCCATAATGGGACCTTCAGGCTCAGGAAAGTCAACCCTGATGAATATTATTGGATGTCTTGATAAAGCTACATCGGGAGAGTATTACTTAGATGGAGAAAATATCGTAGATTATAATGATAAGGAATTATCCTATGTTAGAAATAAGAGTATAGGCTTTGTATTTCAGACTTTTAATCTGATGCCTAGGCAGTCAGCACTTGATAATGTTGCACTTCCACTTCAGTATGCGAAGGTTCCTAAGCGTCAGCGTAAGGAGATGTGTTTAAATGCTCTTGGACGAGTAGGACTTGAGGATCGTGTAAACTTTAAGCCTACTCAGTTGTCTGGTGGACAAAAGCAACGAGTTGCCATTGCAAGGGCTATGGTAAATCAGCCAAAGATATTGCTTGCAGATGAGCCTACAGGTGCTCTTGATTCTAAATCAGGACTTCAGGTTATGCAGCTTTTTGACCAGCTCCACAAGGAAGGCGTTACAATCATAATGATTACTCACTCAGATGAGATAGCCAAGTATGCAAATCGCATTATCAAGATAGTTGATGGTGAGCTGCTTGACGGAATGTATGATGGCAGACGTGAATTGCAGGAGTTGTCTCCTGAGGAGGCAGAGAATGCTTTCTATGGAGAGAAGCAGGAGGTGCAAAATGAGTAAGACAAAGAAAATCATTTTAACACTATCCATAGTTATCGTTGTGCTTGGAATGGCAACAGGATTAGTATTTTATCTTAAAGACAGAAATAGAAGTAAGAAAACAGCCAATGTATATCCTGTAGAGTCAGTAGGTTATACAGGAGATTCTTTTATGGGCTCAAGCAGTCTTAGCGGTAATGTTGCAATTGACAAGGAACAAAAGATATATTTGCAGGCTACTGATCAGATATCAGAGGTAAAGGTAAAAGAGGGGGACGTAGTTAAGGCAGGAGATGTCATTCTCGTAT
>Ga0129311_1000831_pt1 | contig 24626 bp, 25 predicted proteins | sample Go1ome_FD_94435 | JGI IMG/M metagenome (GOLD analysis project Ga0129311, IMG submission 94435) | Western lowland gorrila individual fecal microbial communities from Wisconsin, USA - Go1022B metagenome | ecosystem: Host-associated > Mammals > Digestive system > Large intestine > Fecal | place... | reverse complement strand
TCTCTGCTCTCACTGCTCCAAAAATTTGAGTATCTCCGATGCGATCCATAATAAAGTCCTCCCCCAAAGCGAGGAATTCGAGCGCATTCTCGTCAGGATTATAGTTAAAGATTTTATTTCCGTATAAATTCCGATGATCTACGTATTTCGGCCGATACCCGTTCACCAATTCCGGTGATACCCGTTCAGTCCGTTGTTGATCTTCAGTATCGTAGGCAAAGTTAATACTTTTCTTAAACTCTCTCCTTTTAGCCCAAATCTTTCTGATTCACGCCCGCTTCCGTCAAGACCAACCACCGCAACACTTCACTTCCCACCACATCAAGAATCCAAAACCATTTTTCCTTTCCAAAACTGTAATACTGTAAGCTGTAAGGATTGTAAGAACCCCAGGGGTTATGATGTCAATGACCAGTCCCCGTGGCATTCCCAGGGCATGTCAATAACATCAAGGCTGTTTTCCTTTCCCAAAACTGTAATACTGTAAGCTGTAAGAATTGAAAAAGAACTCCAATGATCATGATGTCAATGACCCGTCCCTGTGTCATTCTTGTCACCACATCAAGAATCTGAAATCCATTTTTCCTTTCCAAAAACTGTAATACTGTAAGCTGTAAGAACCACCAATGATTATGATGTCAATGACCCGTCCCTGTGACACAATTTTTCTCAGCAATGATTGGAATTTCCCAATCTATTGTTGAAAATCCATCTTGCGCCAACTCTTCGTTTATTTCCTTCAATTCATCCGCTAGTTTCTTGGCTTGACCAAAAGAAATGTTCGGTGATGTATAAACAGGAATATCGTATGCACAATTAGCCCATATCTGCTTGATGGGGAAAGGTCTGTCTGATTTATGTTTCTTTATATACGACAAAATTCCTCCGATATGGTCATCATCATAATGAGTTAACACCATTAAATCTATCACACCTAATGTATCCAACTCTCTCACGATATTCCGTGAGTTCCTATTTGGACCACCATCTACAACAAGGTTCCCCTTATTATTGCCTTTTTGACAATGCAAAATAAAGGCATCACCATGCAGGGCTTTCAACATTTCAATATCTGCCATACTAATTCCGTTCATATATAATGAATGTCAATCATCTATGTCCTTCATCACCTTTTCCACTTCTCCCAATGGCACATTCAGCATGCGCGACACATAAAGCGGAGTTATCTCTTCCATTCTACCAGATTGACGTTCCATGCCAATCAAATACTCTATATTCTTTTTAAGGTCGCCAAAACTGTTTGAGAATGTAGAAGCTGTTTTGTCTTCCGCTTCCTTTGCTTTGAAAGCATCCAATGTTTCACTTCCATCCTCTCCGTACTTTCCGTCTTTTGCCTCATAAATGACAGAGGGATCCAGTACTTCAACAGTATGCCATGCACCTTGTGGCACAACATAACCATAATTACCAACGGTAGGGTCAAGATGAATACGCTCTATCTCGTTTCCGTTTTCATCACAGATAATCTCCACAATCTTACCGCACAAGAGAAAAACATTCTCCGTACTTTGTGGATGCCTGTGGATAGGAACAACGGTTCCTGGCAACAGAGCATTCAACATGCGTTGCGAATTATCATTAGCAGATGTTCGCATATCCAAGTTCTGGCGCAATCGAGGATTAACAACTGCTTGCTCAAAGAGCTTACCTAAAAATTCTTTATTAATTTCCATAATTGTTGTAAACGAACAAAACATGAACCACATAAATTATACGAAAGGCGTTCATATAACCTATGAAATTCATGTCTTGAGATTTGTAAATGTTATTTCTTTAGTGAATTAAGGTATTCCTCATGCAAGTGATAGTATTTCTTCATGAACAATACGTAGGCGATAGCCAGTACAGCTAATGCTCCAATCAAATACATCCAATGGCAAAGCGCATTATTAGGACATAGATATACAAATCCCAATGATACAGCTAACTGCATAGCCATATATAATAACGTTACTTTTACATGCCCAATGTTCAGCTCATTTGCCATAATCTGATAAGCATGCTTTCTATGTGCCTCACCTAAATTCTCATGCAACATGATACGATGTATGATAGTCAAACAACCATCCACACCATATACTAATAAAAATATCAGCCATGTTATATCTTCTGTCTTGATAATAACATTACCTAACAGGAACAACATAATGAATGCTATACCTATTGATCCGACATCGCCAGCAAAACACTTAGCCTTACCCTTCGGTCGGAAATTAAATATACAAAACACTATTGCTGCAATAATCGTTGTAAAGATCAGTGATTGCGCCACAAATTTATTGTCAGCATTTAAGGCTGCTAATGGAAGTAATACAGCTAATGAATATCCAGCTGTTATTCCATTTATTCCGTCCATAAAATTTATTACGTTTGTTGCTCCTACATAAACGATTAGTGCTACCAACACGATCCACCACATATCCCAATGCAGAATATCCAACTGATAGAAAGCCATGGCAGCTGCTGCAAACTGGGCTGCCAGTCTCACTGAATCGGGCAACGAACGAATATCGTCTACGAAACTCACACCTGCTATAAGTGTCACACCAGCAAGGAACCATGGATATTCAAAGCCAAAGAATGCGCTCCATACCCATGCTCCAATCAGGAAGATAATGCCACCGCCTCTTAACACTATCGTTGAGTGTGATGACCTTTGGTTGGGCTTGTCAATTATGTTATACTTATCCGCAATACGGAAATAAACGAGTTCTGCCACTAAAAGCAGAATAAAAATAATGTAATAAGACATATCTAATTTCTATTTATGTTTAATGTGAGTTCTCCAGTTATAGGTTTGGGATGTGCAGGTTCAACTATCTTCCAAATTATAGTCAGCTTTGACGCAATACGTGAGTCAATATAAAAAACAGGTATGGTATCACTATTTGTCATATATTGATTAAGGTTGTCCATTATCAACATAATAGGAGACTTTACATGTAATTCTTTATCCAATTTCTTATATTTGTATTCTGTAGTTCCCAAATTGAGGCAAGGAAAAGAATGCCCTTTTGCTAACACTGGCTTATTCATAACACAATCAATACACTCCACAAATGAGTTATTATCAAAAACCACAGTGTCATTGCTAAAATTAATCTCTATGTCACATTTTCCCGTTGGAATTTTCCCCTTGTTTTTGATTACACATCTGACTGGAATCAAAGATTTCCTTTCTAATTCCTCTGATACTGAATTTCTAATCTGTTTTTCCTTATATTTCAGATACAAACCACGTTGAGAATTATAAATTCTATAATTCTCTGGTGACTGTGATAATAGAACCCACGGATTGTCATAAGGATTTTGTAAATGTGCTTCTGGCAACAATTGCGTTTCCTTATTTAATCGTTTTTTTACCTCATCTTCTATATCAAAAGATGTGCTTATTGAAACAGACATTACATCTGTGCCATTATCAAATGTTATAATTGGTTTTGACTTTCGACTGACGATTGGAGAGATATAACGTGTCCAAATAGATTGTTTTACGAAGAACCCAATAACCCCAACAATACTTGATATTATGTCCAAGAAGGCTGTTAGAAAATGTATCACAATAGCCATTTGTCACCCCTTTACTTTATTGGCATTCCACATACGATTAAATTCTCTTGTATATGTAGACGCAAGTTCAAGAGTATTTTTATGCACATTTATATCCTCGTCATTCTTTGTTTCCGCACTATTAGTCCAATTATAAGAACCATCTAAAACCGTTTGGTTGTCTATTACACAGAATTTGCGATGCATTATTCCATGTCTTTCTCCTCGAATTTCAAGATGGTCGATTCCTGTCAAATCCACACCTTTTGATTTGTTAATGCCATCTTTATACCGAATGACACGTACAACGCAACCTTCGCCTTGTTTGTCCAATAACTTATCACGTAGCGTTTCATTTGTAAACCATGCAATACATAAATCTATTGAAGCCTTTGCGGTGTCTAATGCTTGCAATATTTTACTTTCGATTGCCTTGAAATGTACTTTTGAGTCTGCCGCTATTACCTCTTCATGTACTCCGGAGAAGTATTCGTCTAATAAAGCCTTAACCGATTTTTCTAATGTTTTCCCATCAATCATAGGTTTGGGATAAACTGTAAGAGTATCACCTTTATGGGCATTACTCTCAGATTTTGTTACATTTACTTTCCTAACATCTATACATGTATCTAAAAGTATTTCATATTCACTTATGTCATGATTATCAAGGAAAAACACCTTTACATATTCTGTGTTATTAGGAGATTTTCTTATTTCTGTTGAATACCTTTGTTTCATATTTTTTAAAGAATTAATCCTTTATCGTCCCCCACCTCCTCAAATGACTCCATAGCAATGTTAGGAACATAGGGAGGAGCCATTCTTTGTATACAAGGGGATGCTTCAACGGTTGTGCCACCAACGGCGGAACTTGAATGTGAGGATGGGGATTAAGCCTGATGTGGGCTTTTCCTCTGCAAACTCAGGATAGGGTATATCCTTAATTCTATATCTTCGGTTCTTTCTCCATCCAATTACTCCAAACCGAGCTTATCAATTCTACCTCCATCGACCTTTGCGAGAAATACTTGTATTTCCAGCGCATGACCAACATATTCTTTACCATTTGTATGTGAGCCTTAAGGCTGTTGCCATACTTAATGGCATTATCGACAATACGGTAGCAATCGTCAAGGAGCATTTTGTCTTGAATCTGCAACATAACATCACCATTCATCCACGAAGCCTTAACCCCGCATATCACGTAGGTCAGACGTGTCATTGATTCGGCAAAAGGTCTTAAATCATTCTTCTCACATTCATTCCAGAATTCAGAATCAAAGCAATCTGCGTTTTTCAGAATCATTGCCCAGTCACATATATACCGCAATGTGATACCTTCACGCAAAAAATGTCTATGACAATGTTGCAGGAAATAAAGGGCATTAAATCTGTCACAAGGCATTTCCAAATAAGAATCGTCAATACATACAGTCGGTTCATTTTCAAGCAACGAACGAAGATATACCTCAAAACGTTTACGTTGTCTCTTTCCTCTTATAGTAGTGCATATCTTATGGTTCTCTACAAATACATCCTTATACTGGAATGTGGCATGACGATAGTCTTCACGGCTCACCTTAATTCCTATACGCTCCATTTCACTATTTCCCTTCTCATATCCTCCACACAGATAGCAATCCATGTCCGAGGCCAGACGTTGTATAGGTTTAGGATAATATTGGGCAAAGGCAAACCCTTTCAACACCAATGTACGTATTCCGCTTTTACGCCAAATAGACGCAACCTCTTTGCCCGACTCTATTTGTTTTATATGACGTTTCTCAATAGACATTGCCAAGGTATACAATTGGAGTTTTGCCTTGACATCCAATCCTACAGGCGAGAAGCCAATCTTATTTATTAATGTTTGCAGCCCATCCATAGCTATGGCTGCAACACCTTGTGTCTTTGCATACTCCAATAGCTCAATCCAATCCACTGATTCAGGAAACTCCACTGGTCTCTCCTCTATCAATGCTATTCTTATGAGTGCATACAAAGCCTTTTGAGTTTGGTTCATTATAGTTTTATTCGTTTTAGCGATTCCTCAAACGAAACAAGCTGATACTCGAAGTCGTATGTTGTCAAGTCCTGCTCATAATATTGGTTGGCAAACATCTTGCATAGAGGAGTCAGCACAAACGAGCCAAGCCATACCAACGGATTAAACAAACGAGTACACCACAGACCATGTCCATTAGCCTTGGCATAATAGCGCACAATCTCGACTGTATCGGCATACTCCCTGTTTTGCAGATGGAAGGTGCCAGCCAGTTGTCGGTCGATAACCTGCTTCACAAATTCACACAGATTGTCGATATAAAGCATCGAACGTTTATTATGCCACAGAGGGAAAATAGGTGTCTTCAATGCCAAACGAGCCAAACGTTGGAAGTTACCCTTACCATTTGTACCGTATATCATACAAGGACGCAAATTGACTACCTTAAAATCCTCTGTATTCAATTCGTTCAAACCTTTCTCTGCCTGCAATTTAGAGTCACCATAAAAATCATTTGGGTTTGGTTTGGTATTCTTGCCAATAACAGTACCCTCCAACGACTTGCTTGCATGATATACAATCTGCGAACTCATAAACACAAACTGTTTCACCCCCGAAGCCTTGGCATGCTTGGCAATCTGAATGGTCAGGTCTCGGTTCACCTTATAGTATAGTGGAGCCATCTCTGGCTTTGGGTCTACATGAGCAATACCAGCCACATGAAACACTACGTCATACTTAGTGAAGTCAGCCTTTTTCCAAGCATCATTCATAGTGTCTACTGTGTCAACCTTATACTCATTCTTATTGCGAAGCAGCCATGCTTCTACTGAAGTACCAATAAAACTGTTGGCACCTGTTATCAATATATTCTTCATTCCGATTATTATATTGTTATGTTAATACAACTTCTCTATTTCCTTCCAGATAATTCTGCTGTCATAGTTTTCAACAACCCACTTACGACCTTCCATGCCATCAATGGCATTGTCTCGTCTTATCATGTCTATCTTCTTAGCCAAGTCGTCGGCATCATTGTCTATAAACAAACCCGTCTTTCCGTCAATGATTGAATCACAACAACCTGTCACACGTGTTGTTATTACTGGTTTTTCCATAGATTGCGCCTCAAGCACTCCAGTCGGGAAACCCTCTCTATACGATGCAAGCACATACACGTTCATCATGGCATAATAGTATTCCATACCACCATTTATAAAACCAGTATATATGATGCGAGGATCGTTCTCTATACGGTTCTTTACATCATCTGGCAGAGCGTCACGCTTCTCAAACATGCCCACCAACAATAGTTTGCAATTATCCGCATCTTTTAGTTTATCGAAAGCACGCACCAGCTCTATAATACCCTTATCGCGTACCATACGACCAGAATAGCCTATAACAAAATCATCATCCTTGATACCATACTTCGCTTTCAGTTCGTTTAGTCGTGCCTTGTCAATGTTTGCAGGATTAAAGTATCCTTGCGTATCAATACCATTACATGTACCTTTGCTCAATATCATCTGCTTCTTAGCAGGAGCAAGTCTGTCCTCAATACTACGCTTAAGCACCGACGGACTGACACAAACAATCTGCGTAGCACAAGCCGATGCAATTCTGTCTACAGTCTTTAGGATAGTCCGTTTCAATCCATGACTTGTCTCATAAACCAGACCATGCCTGAAGTATATACGCTTAGGCACTCTGCACAGCCATCCGGCAATCATCGCAAGCAGCGCACCCTTAGGCGTATGACCAACAACAATGTCAATTTTCTTTTTGCGGATAAACTTGCAAATGTTCCTGATACTCGTCAAGTCTTGCTTTATTGAAATACTCCTGTTCACAGGAGTCTCAATATAGTCGAAGCCTTGCTTCTTGGCATAGTCAGCCAGATACTCACTTGGGCTACAGACGACATTCATCTGATAGCCACGTTCCTTGAAATACGTAAATTGGTCTCCAATAAAATAAGGGAGAACAAAGTAGATGTTTACTACGTGAAGGATATTCATTATCTTAATTGCTATTGTATAATTAATACTGATATTTCACTACAATCTTTTCCTCGGTTTTATTCTCCAACCACTATAAAAGATAGGAATACCTAAACTCCAATACCATACCCAATTACAGCTGAGTAACAAATTAGGGTTGACAGCTGCAATAATTGTGATTGGAGACGCAATTAGACCTATGCAGCTGATGAAATGGCAAGCAAAGAAATACCAGTTATCGTAAGTAAAGCGTCTTAATCTATAGAACATTCTTAATGTTCCTTTCAATACTTGATGGAAAACATTCATCTCCTTGAGAAATAGAATTCAAGAAAGTATCGGGTAACTCTGAATCCCAACAATGAATTAATCAGTGCGACCTTTTTAACCTTGGGGTTCTGACGGAATTTCAACAACCATTTATATGGCTTTAATTTCTCATAATACTCATTCCTCACTGATTTTTCCAATTGTCCTAATCCACCCAGACAAATACAGAGTTCATAAGCAAGAAACGACTTTATATAATCCTTTGTCTTTTCATTGAAAGTACGTCCTTCCAACTTTTGAAGCTCGTTATCGATTATTCTTAGAATACTGTTAAAGTTTCTTACACTAAATAAATTCGATATGGAGCCAGCTACACCTTGTCTATAAGCATATATGTAATCATTTATAAACATACATTTTTTCGTCCCTTCAAGCAGATCGATAAACCAAGGAATATCCTCAGACAATAGTCCTTTTATAAAATTGAGATTTATTTCAGAAAGTGATTTACGCTTGAGTATCTTCAAGCATGCGCTCATTGGGAATGTGCCTGATGCTACTAAGGAACACAAAACAGTATCCTTGTCAGTAGGTTTTGACAAACCCTCATCATATGCCACCCATTTATTGAATGTTTTGGAATCTGAATAATAATATGAACAGTTGAACCCTATAAAGTCACATTCAGGATGTGCATCCACAATTTTCATCAAACGTTGCAGACATTCTTTATTCACCCAAAAGTCATCACTATCCACAAAAACCACGTAATCACCTTGGGCATGTTCAAATCCATAATTACGGGCATCCGACAATCCACCATTGGGCTTGTGCAAAGCCTTTATACGACTATCCTTTTTCGCCCACTCATCACATAATGCCGGGCAATTATCTGGAGAGCCATCATCCACCAACAATATTTCAAAATCACTATATGTCTGTACTAAAATACTCTCCACACATTCAGAAAGGTATTTCTCGACATTATATATAGGTAGAATAAAAGATACTTTCATATTCTCAATGTAAATATTTAAAAAACTCCAAATAACGTATCTTTTCCAATCTCAAAACTACCTCAGCAAAGGTTATACTTATTACAACGACTAAGATATAATATAGCCAGTTTGTCAACAGTGAGTCTCCTGCAAAGGAGCAAAACAACGACATCTTACCAGCAATACTGAAATGAAAAAGAAAGATAAGTATACTATAATTTCTAATGCGTTTGTAAACAGGTTTATCAGGCAACTCTATAAAGAATGCAATCAAACAAACACTAACAACCCATACATATTTCACAAATATGGAATGCCAAAACAAACTTAATACATAACATACAATAGTTAGACCTATTACCCACGGATATATGGTCTTCTTATGCAAAAGAACATTATCAAGATTGGTTCCTATAATCAAGCCTATTGCCACCCATATCATCTGAGAGGGAAAAGACAAACCAACCTCCTGCCTGACATTAGTGGCATACCATTCATATAATCCCCGCATATTTTCTGGAAGTAAATCTATACATGATACATATAGAGATATTAATAAAGCAATACATACTATTGCATATTTTCCTACTGTACGATAACCTACATATACAATCACTACAGAAACAAGCAATGCGGAAAGAAACCATGAACCAGGAAATGTGGTACCAAATAACAAATCCTTAGCAAATTCAAGGCATCCTTTAGGGAAACCATCTGATATATATGGTCTTTTAAATAAAACGAACCAAATATCAATAATCAGCCAACAAAAATACAGTATAGCTAAACGTTTGCTGTATCTAACAAGCGGAGCGTACCCCCCCCCATTTATATTTGTTAACTTCTTGAATATCAACACACTTGAAAGAACAAAGAAGATAGGAACAGCAATACTCAATATTGGATTGAATACGGTTGTCAATATCTCCGAATGTACATTAGGTTTTACATGTATCATAACTACAAATAAAGCCATAATGAATTTCAATAGGTCTAAGCCATTGTAAGTTTTACTTTTCATCTAAATGAATTTATGTATTGTTTTAAAATCCTAAAATAGTCTCTGATATTAGCATTAATACCATATTTTTCACTTAACTTATTTATTGGCATTGACAAGGAGTCCTTATAATAAGAATCACGTCCTTGAGGACGATCTGAGACATGCGATAGATTGTGATTTCCAGCTATTGCCTCCTCCAATAGACGTTCTTCATATTCTAAGTCCTCACATTCATTAAGCAAAGCCAATGCTTTTTCATTGTTTACCAACAAACAAGATATTCCTTTACGTGTAGGATGATTGAATGGCTTCATCACTCCAAGTCCCCAATAATCAGCAAGGCTTATATCACTCACCCGTTCTGGACGTGCATATACACATGAATAACATGTTTCACTAAACATTAATCCCTTTGTAAAAGCTCTTAAATAATAAGCATTTTTAGGAGATATTATTTTAGATTGAAATCCCCGACCGGTTGGGGATATCAATTGTCTTGACAATTGAAATCCCCAACCTTTGGTGAATCGGAAGCTAAAATCTTTGCATTTACTTTTCAACCCAATTTTTTCTATATATGCGTCAAAAGCTTTCTGCGATGGCACACCATGACATATTACATCACATGTATAAAGATTTTCGTACGACTTGTGCAAGAAGGTCAACAATCCCGCCACTTGACAAGGAGTACCAGTAAAAAGCACCTTACGACCTGTTCTCAATTCATTTCTAACTTGCTTATAAGTGTCACCCAGATAGGACTGAAGATATTTTGAGCCTTGTAATCTGGCAATATCTTCTTCACGATCTACTCCGATATGCTTTACTTGTAGATTGTCACACATGGAAGCACCGAATACAATTCCACCCTGTCTGATAATTCTTCTTGCAATTACAGAGAAGGCACCTCCTGATGAACTTTTTTCTCTATCAGAAAGATTCCTTGTCCAACAAGCATAAGTATGTATAGGCTTTTGGAATGTAAAAGTCGGATTCAGCCTGTGACATGCTTTCATACATGCACCGCATTCCACACATTTCTCTCTGTCGATTTCTGGAACAACAAATCCATCCTTTGCTTCAACCATAGAAACACATCCTTTAGGGCATGTTGTCTGGCAAGCATAACATTGTGTACAAACATCATGTTTGCATAATTCTATCTTATTCATCTTTCAACGCTTTTTCTAAATAGAGTTTTGAGTCCAATCGCAATTGGTTCAAAACAGCTTGCTCCTTTTCTACATTATAATTAGCATCAGACACTGTCGGATAATCATCCTTAACCGACAACACTTGCTTGTCAAGTCCAAGATTCTGCATAAGGCTTACCTGTCTGCTGTCGCTTGCGTTCCTATCCTGTACAACAGTAAACACAGGCTTAGCATAGTTAAGCGCAAAAGCCGTCCCATGAAATGATGTTGTCAAAACAATCTCTGCATCACGTATCAAAGCAAGAAAATCCTCAGGTGAAGCATCGATCTTATAAGTTGTATTTCCAACCGACAACTTATGTGGTGGTCTGGCTACTCGTACTATCTCATATCCAGTTTGTCTCTGTATATCCTTTGCCAACTCATCAACATAAGGAAAAGCATTGAATGTGTAGTTAAGAAAATAGCATAGTATATACTTCTTCCTTACTAAACGTTTTGATGTCGCAATCCTGTTCCATTCATCCTTATTAAGCAAAAGCGTAGGATCTAAAACCACAGTAGCATCTCTACCAACAAGCGAGCGTATCACGTCAGCACCTGTGTTCTCTCTAACTGAAATATGCTTGTATCGACTTAATAGCTCTATGTATGCCTTCTTCAGTTCTTCAGGTATAGCATTAGAACCAATACTTGCTGCATATGAAATTTTCAGAGCGTTGTCTGGTGCGAAATACAGCATAAAAGCAGGGTCTCCATTACAATGTCGTGGACTCCATAACTGATCACTACCTGTAATATAAACATCGTAGGAAGGAGGATTTGCTGTAAAATCCTCCACCTGATGATATTTTTTATCAGAAAGATTCTGATATTTCTTCACAAACGAACTTATTCCTTTATGTTGCTTAATAAGTGACTTTGCAAATAAGGCTTTTATCAGTTTCGGTTCATTCGGTTGAGTATCAGAAACATTTGCATATTTATTATTCCGATGAAAATTATTGGGAAAATCATAGTCTATTATTTCCACCTTATAACCGAGATCTTCACATACCTTTTGCAACGCATAAGCCTGCAAGACTGAACCATAATTGTTTATTTTATGGATAGTTATTATTCCTATTGATTTCATATCTACTTTTTAATTTTATCAACAAATACATTATCAAGGAAACTATTCCATCTGTCACTTATCTTATCTTCTGAATACAATTCATTAACCTCTTGACCTACTCTTGCCATTTCTTCAGTTTCTTCATGATGTAAAATTGTATATTCCATAGCTTCAGCAAGAGCTTTTGCATCACCTCTCGGTGTTAACAAACCATTTTCTTTATTTCTAATTAACATGGCAGCTCCCCCAGGAGAACAATTGGTAGAGATACTGGGTACACCAAGAGACATTGACTCAAGTAAGGCATTAGGAATACCCTCAAAATCAGAAGAAAGGATTGTCGCCCAAGCATTTTGAATTGCTACTACGACATTACTTGTCTTTCCCATCAAATGAATATTTTTATTAGAAGCCGCCAAAAGTTTGACCTTTTCTTCGTCTTCTCCATCACCATATATTTCAAGTTTGAAATCAGAATATTTAGTAGAAATGAAATTAAATGCTTCAATCATCAAGTCTTGCCTCTTTTGCTTTAAATCTAATCGACCCACTGCAACAAACGATTTACGAATATTACCTTTGCGTTCCTCCGTTCTTTGCAAAGGGCGAATAGGATTTGGAATTACAACAGATCTTTTCTGAATAGCCTTATCATAATAAGCCTGTGCCATTTGTGTCTGAAATACATAACCATTAGCTTGATTGAAAGCCCATGTGTTTAACCTGTTGACTGCTTTCGACTTTATACTTTTGCACGTATCAGCATAGTAAGGGTCTCCACGCTGCGAGAAAACGACCTTCATTTTAGTACCCTTTGCTGCTATTGCCATACGAAGAATGGATGGGGAAAGAAAAGCCACACCAATGTCAAAACGATATGTCTTTATAAACTTGTGTAACCATTTTACAGTAGAAAAAGCATTGCCTTTCTCCCCTTCTAACGATTCTTGTCTTAGCTTTACTTGCGGATTAAGAGTTTGACATACCTTTTTGTCTCTATAAGTTAAGAAAGTAACATCATGTCCTTTCTTGGCACATTGATTGGCTACCCACACTATCATCTTGGACGCACCACCATAACCGATGTTAGTATTTAAAAATAAGATTTTCATAATTTTTCGTTTAGAATTTTTCTTCCCATACAATAACCTACTGGTAACATTCCGTATACAAGAGTATCTGTTATTGACATCGAAACAACTGTTTTAGAAACAAATATGCCAAAAAAACATGCCATAATAGGAAAATATTCAGTTCCTTTTAATTGCTTAATATACTTAAACCACGACATCCAATACACAGAGAATAATAAAACACCAATAAGACCCTGGTTTATAAGTATCTCCAACCAATCATTATGTGCAAGATTGCCATTAATTCGTACAGTATTATAATAACCTCCTCCAAATAATATTTTTATAATACTTTGCTCATTAATAAATGAATTCCACAAAAACTCATAATAAGAATCTCTTCCACTCGTACTTCCATCAAGGGTCTGCTCTACTCGATATCTAAAATAATCGCTTGTTGATAGAAGATCATAAATATAATAGCACATGGCAATTACTACTCCTGAAAAAAGTGAAATAATAAGTATTTTTTTGCTTGTAGTGCTATTCTTATAGTCTTTTAAAATAATATAGAGAATTGCAAATGCACCAATCATAATAGCTCCTCGTTTCATTCCGTACATAATAAAAAACATAAGGTAAAGAAGTATTAAATACATTATTATTTTCTTTCTCGAGAAAAGAAGTACCATAGGTAAAAGAGCCACAAAATAATATGCAATATTATTTGTCAAGCCATCTGTATCATAAATAGAAACTGCTGTCCTTGCTATTTCATATGCAAAAAATTGCAATGTTATAACTATAAAATATATAATCGTCCAAATTCGAATAGTTTTACGATTAAGATATCCTTTAATAGTAAATACCAAGACAGGGAAAACAGGCAATAAAGACCCAATAAGTGACCTAATCGCTCCAATTCCAGTGTACTCCTCCCCATCAAAATCTCGACAAACAAAATCTCCCATTATTTGATAGAAACCAGCATATAAAAATAAGACAACAACAAGAATATTCATAACTCTTAAGGGTTGAGGTAAACGATAATTAACTATCGCCTTTATCCAATATGTAAGTGTTATCAACAATGAAAACACAAAACATGTTCGTGGAAATACACTTCCCATTGGATAGAATATTCCTTGTATGTAGTACATTCCCCAAAGAACCATATATAGGTTACATATATTGAGGTATTTATTATTTAATGTATATATTTTTTTCATTTTGGAAGTGTTAAATAATTTCCAAGTTCTATATCCCACTTTTCATCTGTAAAAGCCCCAACACCACCAGCAGGAAAAAATGTCAATTCTCCAAAATATATTTTACCTTGAACGTTATAGAAATCAACACGTAAGAATGGTATATTTTTACTTAATTTCTCGGCAAGAGTTATCATTTCAGACAGATTTTCCGGCATGACTTCAATGTGAGTAAAATCAGGAGGACATATCTTTTCACCAAATGGAAGAATATCACCAGACGGAGAATAATAATTCGCACGATGTTCAACAAACCTTCCAAAATCGACTTTAAACAAACGAACAGAACCATTAAAACAAAAGAATTTATAATCCTTTAAATCTCCGTCGGTTTTTAAAAATTCTTCTGCTAGTATTTTTCTTCGAACATTTTTATATGGCCATTCTTTATAATGCGCATACGTATCGCTATGCTTAATCGACCATTTCATACGTTCAATGGCATTTTTTTTGTTAAATGTTTCTTTATTCTTGCATATTACAACACTAGAACCTCCACTACCATGTGTTGTCTTTAATACAAACTGATTAGGAAGGCTATCAAAATCTATTTCATTAGGCCTTTCCCATACTCCTAATGTAGGAATTATATACTCTTCTCCTATACATTCCGCCACATACTTTTTAACCTCATATTTATCTACCATCATAGTGTATTCTGGTTTTCTATTATACAACTTGAGCCACTGTAACTTTTCATTAAATGTAACAGGATTTATGAGATTAAGTTTCTTATTCATGGTTAACCTATATAATATCTTGAGATATATAGTCTCCGGTAAAAACTTATTAACTTTTAAAAGTAAAATCGTTGCAAGAATGTTTGGATTCTTAATATAAAATAATGGTGTTTGCATATATTTAATGAATTTATTAGTTTTTATTTTTTATAAGATTTATTCTTAGATTTAATAAGATATCTCTTTCTTGTCTGAAACAAGACAGAACAATAAAATATACAATTGTACATAAAAGTATCCACATAAATTGTAGAAAAACACTTTCTGTATAAGGAAGCAATAAGTACACTAAGAACATAACCAAAGAAGCTGTACACACATGAGATATATTGACAATCATCTCATACGGCGTAATTCGTATTAATTTATATATCAAACATAAATTAATACCTATAGCACTAAAGCGAACTAATGATCTCCAAAGACAAAGAGATTCAAATCCATATTTGACAGACCACAATACTGTTGGTACCAAAAAACAAATATGTATGAATTGCGCTAGAACAGAATATTTAGGCTTTCCTTTTGCTCTGTATATTTCACTACAATAATGAGAAAGAACTATTGTAATCGCACTAGTTAGCCCCCAACACCCTATAAGAAACGAAGCATCTCCCCATTGGTCTCCAAGTAAAACATTTGTTATAAGATCTTTAAACATATAGATACCTACACCTAAAGGTATAACAAGTAATCCAACCATCTTCTGAAACTTGAAAAAAAGTCTTTTAAACTCCTCATCATCATCTTGCAATCGAGACAAAGCTGAAAATAATACAGGGGTTGTTGCTGCCGTTATAATACCCATAATTTGACCAACAGTTGTTATTGCTGTTCGATATACTCCCATATAGTAAGTATCAAGTACCGTTCCAATAATAAAAATATCTAGATATCCAGTAAGCCATATACTAATAGCTTCTACCATTGACCACATTGAGAAAGAGAACATCTCCTTGAATACACTTATATCATAAAACCATTTTGGTTTCCACGGAGATTTACACATCAATACAATAGCATTACTTATGTTCAAAGCTATCATTCCAATGATAAGTGACCAATAACTTCGAGTCAGAAGTGCTAATGGAATTGTCACTAATAACGGTATCATTATTCCTATTAAGCGAACAAGAAATAAAGTTTTGAAATCAAGTTTTCTCTTAAATAATGCCATTTGAATACTTGAGAAAGCAGCCAATGGAATACAGATACAAGAAACAGCTATGACAATTCCATATCCATCATTCCCAACAAGATGAGCTAACTGAGTAGAAAAAATACAAATGCCAGCCCAAACAATCATGGAAAAAATAAGGTTTGACCAAAAAGCTACAGCCGTTGATTTGTAAAGTGTATCATCGTCCTTAAATGCATGTTGGATTATATACTTTTGAAAACCTGCATCAGTGAAGATTTCCGCAAAACTAATTACCATTTGAGCTGTAACTAATACACCAAAAGCCTCTGGTGTCAATATACGCGCCAAAGCTATTGTTGATATTGGACCTATAAGCCTTGCTGCTAATTCTGTAATAGCAGACCATTTAGTCGCATTAACCACTTTTGAATTTACTTTATTTGTCATTCTTATGTTTATTTTTTTCGTTAGTACTATATATCAAGTATACGTTAGTGCTCAATTTAGGGCATAGCCCTTTGTATAGACAAATTTGCAAGTGCCTACATATTGATATGATTTTTCTTTGTTTTCTCGCATTGACATAGTTAACTATTTCACTCATTTTCTGAAGCCGACTTCATTGCCCCACGAAGTCAACTTACTTTGCCAACGAAGCCGACTTTATCTGGTGATGAAGACGTCATCATTTTCTGGTGGATGTTTATACGTTCTTCAGACTCTTGTTGCGCATGGTGTAATGGTCGCCTACTACGTAGTCACTCTGGTCGAGTTCGGGAGTGATGTAGGAGGTGGTGTAGATGAGCTGATAGGAGTCTGTGGGGTACGACTTCAGGCGTTCGATAAGGGTGTACTGGAATTGCTGGGCACGCTCCTTCTCTATTCCCTTGTCCTCCATATTGTCGGCAAAGATGAAGTGCGGATAGCGCATCCAGGGGATGTCGAGGGAGGCGAAGAAGAGGGAGAAGCGAGCCACTATCTTCAAGAAGAATGCTGAGGAGGCACTGTACTTGGAGTACTTGTCGGAAAGATAGACGAGGTTGTTGGCAAAATCGACGTGGAAGTCGGAGGACTTTGAATTGACGAAATCACGCTGACGTTCCTTGTCGTGTTGCAAGAAATAGACTCCGTGCTCCTGTATCTTGGTCCGCACTTGGGTGCGACGCCTCTCTTGACCTGCTGTCTTGGCTTGTATCAAACGCTCCTCACGCGAAAGGTCGGACTCGAACTGCTCCTTGCGCGCTATGAGTTGCTCGTAATAGTCGGCTCGCTCCATCATGTCGTACAACTGCAGGAGTTCGCCATTTGCCATTCCCTTGTTATATATAAGGTCTTCTATCTCTTCCTCGGCAGTGCTGCGCACATTGTCGAGCATCTGGTCGAGCGTCTTGCGGGCGCTGCGATACTTGCGACGAAGGCTAAGGCGTTGGGTCTTGAGCTGGTCGAGCCGCTTGATGTCCTGTTCATGAATGGACGCTGACTCCTTAATCTGAAACGACAGTTCGGCAATGAGTCGCTTTGCCTGGGTTATGCCCAACTTGTCTTCTATAGGCGACTTGCATAGGCGGCATGTGCCTTCTGGCACATCCTTTGGCAACGGTGAGAGGCATTCGGGACAATACTCCAACTGCAGGTTGCCGAGTATCTGACGGGTGGTGACTGAATTCTGTAGGGCTTTCTGCTTACGCTGAAGCTCGTCGATGAACATCTTTGTGTCTTCTATATCGTGAGTCAAGTTATCCTCGTCACGTTCTGCCTTGTCCAAATCGTGGGCAAGGGTCTTGACAAGCTGCATCTGTTGCATTGTTTCCGACTTGTGGCGCTTGTTGACTTCCTCGCCTTGACGTTTGCGATGGATGTCTTTGTCCAATTGGTCTATATCAAGTCGTTTCTGCTTGATAAGCGACTCTATATGTTCCTTGGAACGCTGGTCTTTGGGGAGTGACGATTCTACAGAACGGATATCGGACTTAATCTCGGAGATGGCGCTCTCAAGTTCTTTCTTCCTGAGTTTGGCGGTATAGAGTTCGGAGTCGAATATGCCAAGCAAAAGGTCGGCTACTGCCTCCCGGGTGGTTTGTTTATCAAACTGCTCGTAATAGAACAACGAACTGGTAGGCGATTCCTGATCGATATACAGCAGGCGGAGTAGCTGGTGCATAGTTATATTGCTGTCGCCCTGCACTATAGGCATACCCATAACCTCGAACAATTCGTTGGAGAAGCTACGCTTGTTGGACGTTGTGCTATAGCCGAAGTAGTTTGACTCGCAATTGGAGGCAAGTGCTTGGTCGATGCTTCCCCAGTAGACGGTCATTCCGCGCTTGGGGATAACACGGCTCTCATCGTCCTTCTCTATAGGGCGTGAGAGGGTGAGCACGGCTCCATCAATATCCACCTCGACCATTACGCGCGAACAGCTACGGGCTTGGGCAACGAAATTGGTGTAGTCGCCACCGAGGGCATAGAACAAAAGGTGGGTGATTGTGGACTTGCCGCTACTGTTCTCGCCACGGATGATGTTGACCCCATGATGGAACAGCTCATCGTAGGCTACAAATCCGCCTTCGGTGAGAACATACAGACGATTGACAAAGAGATTAGCAGCCATCGTATTTGGATTCTATTAGTTTTGTGCGATGTTTCAGTCCGTCTACTCCGTTAAGGGGCGTGTTGCGGAAGGACAGCATGAGCCACGACAACACATTGGATTCTTCTGGCGACATTTCGTCGAGCTGCGACATGACCTGCTGCATCTTATCAGCGTCGGTGACTGCCACCTTCTGCTGGAGCAGCATTTCGGGATTGATGAGTCCGTAGCTTGCCAGATGGCTCAAGGCTATCATCTGGTAGGGCCGCAACCTCTCGAATATGCGACGGCTGTTGGATATATAGTTGTATGGGGTGATCTTGCAGGGGATGTACTTCTTGCGCGAGTCCTTCAACTGCTTCTCATCGCTCTTCAGGCTGATCTTGTTGGCCAGATATGGAAACAGCAGATAGAAGTCGTAGATGCGCAGGCGGTCTACCTCCACCGTCTCGTTGCCATCAAAACGCTTCAGGATGTAAAGCATGCGATAAATGGTGTGAAAGGGGTCGAATGCGGGTACGTACATTGTTGTATGCGTTGATGGCTGTTAATAATATTTCCAATTTATGTGGCAGTTGCCCGTGAGATAGTAGAGCATGCCAAATATGTCGTCCTCTGTATAGCAGAGTTGGCGGTCGCATGAGCCATTGGCGTTGATCTCGTCGATTATCGGCTGGACAACCTTTTCGTATACCATCTGATTAATATCGCTAAGTGGCTGGCTCTCGATGTTAGGCAATATATAGGTGTCGAAACGATTGCATAGCTTGGCAAACAGATAGATGTCGATACGCTGTGCCGACTCATAATATTGGAAGCGCATGGACTTCTTGGCAAAATACATCTTCAATCGTCGTGCCTTGTCGATTGCCGACTGTGAGAAGCCTCCATCCTTGAGTTTTGCCTCCAAGCCTATTGTATGTCGCAACTTGGTGCGGTAACGCTTGATGTCGTCAAGTTTCTTCTGTAGTCGTATGTCGTTGTTGATTTCCTCATTCAACCGTCGAAACCATCCACCAAGACGGCTCTCGGATTGGGTGTAGTAATTGTTGACTTCACGGGCGTTAGGATTGTAGTTGTCTACCTTGCGTATTCTCGTATCATTAAAACTGTTGCCAGTACCAGGGTCTCCATTTACACTAAAGTTTATTTCCATGGCAAATATAAGTTCTTGTTATTGACATGTCATAATCGAAAACTATTGCAGCAAGGCTTTTACGTGTCTGACCAGTAATCCGTCGGTAGGCTCCTTGGCAAGTTGTTGGCGCACAGAGTGCTCCTTGTCGCCTTCAAGAGCATAGGCAAGGGTGGTGGCATTCGTTTCGGAATAAAAACCAGCATTACACATTATATATATTATATTGGCCACAAGGTTGCGATTGAACAATGTGTTCTTCTGTTTGCCAGGACTAAACACAAGGCTTTCTACCTCTGGGATATCGAGTACAGAACGCCATGTGGACTCATAGCGGTTCTTCCACTTATCGGCAACATACTTCTTTATGCGCAAGACATATTCCATTATCTCACCCTTGCGCTGTTCACGCTCTGCCTGTTGCATTGTCTTATCGGGAACGGAAGTAGGCTTTGGCTTGTCGCCATAGTTATTGTTGATAACGGTGGTGGCGTTGGGATTGTAGTTCTGCACAGTGCCTATATGTACCTCCTGAAACGTGTTGCCTGTACCAGGGTTACCTTTGATATTGATGTCCATGTTGCTTTCTTTTTTAGGTTGTAACTAACTGTATTTCATTGTGAAAGAAAGAAGAAATTATAGAGGTGTTTTCTTCCTTTTTTTCGCTTGTTTGTAGTAGTAACTTTGCATCGCAGTCAAGAAACAAATACATGTTTAACTTCTGCCGGGCGCAACGACTGCTTGCGTAAGCACCAAGTCCCACACCGGCGATGGGCGTATATATATGATAAATTATAGTGTGTACATGTTTGCCAATCCTATTGACGAGAGCAAACCAGCGAAGGCGTATGCCAAGGCGCAGGTGAAGGAGGTGATGTCGTTTCGAGACTTTGTCAATCACATCTCGGAGCATGGCGGATACAAGCGCGGTCAGGTGAAGGGTGTGTTGAGCGATATGTGCTCTTGCCTCGTGGAGCAGTTGCTGGAGGGCAAGAAGGTGATGCTTGATGAACTGGGCAACTTCTGGCTGTCGCTGAGCAGCGAGGGAGCGGAGAGTTGCGAGGCGTTTAGCGCTAAGAACATCACTGGAGTGAACATCATCTTCACGCCGGGCGAGGACTTCGAGAACTTGCTTTCACGTGCCACGTTTAATCCTGTGCCAAGTCGCTCGTTGCAGAACGCTGCGCTTAAGGCAGAGAAGAAGGGCGACACTACCATCGACCTTGAGGCTGTGAAGAAGAAACCTACAACTGGTGGTGGAGACAATGGCGGTAAACCTTCTAATCCTTCGGGCACTCCGGGTAGCTCTGACAGCGATAACCCATCCACCCTTAGCAATCAAGGCAGCGACTCCTCTGACGGTGAATACATTGAGGCATAAAGATTAAACGTGTGAACAATGAAACTCATATTATTAATGTATCTAAAGACTACAAGTATGAAGATCAACTGGAAACGTGTGGCACTCTATGTGCTGCGAGTGATTGAATTGATTATTACGGGCGCAGCTGGCGGTGCCATGACGCAACTCTAAAACTATCTGCGTATGAGAACGCTTACCTTGATTATTGTGCATTGCACCGCCAATAAGGCGGGTAGCACATTGAGAATGGCGGATATTGACCGCTACCACCGTTCGCTCGGTTGGCGAGGCTGTGGGTATCACTATGTGATTCCTACTGACGGTGCTATCGAGCGTGGACGACCTGAGGAGCGCATTGGAGCGCATTGTAGGAATCATAACCGCCATTCTATTGGTGTGGCGTATGTAGGAGGACTTGCCGTTGACGGCAAGACTCCTTGCGACACAAGGACGGAGGCACAGAAGAGTGCGTTGGAACGGTTGCTTAGTGAACTGCATAAACGTTATCCGAAAGCGTTGATAGTGGGACACTCTGACCTTGATCCACAGAAACCGCATTGTCCAGGGTTTGATGTGGTGAGGGAGTACCATTAAGATTGAATACGGATTTGTCTGATTCTGCACTATCAGGCGAATCCGTGTTTAGCATTACATCAAATGGAAGTTCCATAATACCTTGCGTACCACTCTGCAAAATGTCTTAATCCTTCACGCAGACTTGTATTCGGCTTAAATCCAAAATCTTGCTCCAATGGAGTTGTATCAGCATAAGTCACTGGCACATCACCTGGCTGCATTGGTACTAGTTCCTTGTGGGCTTCAAAGTCATAGTCCTTTGGAAGTACTCCTGCGCGTACAAGCTCTTCTTGAAGGATGGTTACGAAGTCAAGAAGATTTTCTGGAGAGTTATTTCCAATGTTATATACTTTGTACGGAGGAATAGGTAGGCCGTCTTCTCCATTCTGTTTCTCTGGTGCATGTTGCATGATACGTACAACACCTTCTACGATGTCATCTACAAAAGTGAAATCGCGTTTGCAGTTGCCATAGTTAAAGATTTTAATGGTTTCTCCATTTACTAATTTGTTGGTAAAACCAAAGTATGCCATATCGGGACGACCAGCTGGACCATAAACTGTGAAGAAACGCAAGCCTGTTGAAGGAATGTTATAAAGCTTGCTATAGGCATGAGCCATAAGCTCGTTGCTCTTCTTAGTAGCTGCATAAAGAGACACAGGATTGTCTACCTTATCATCGGTTGAATACGGAACCTTTTTGTTGCTGCCGTAAACAGATGAAGATGAAGCATACACAAGATGCTCTACTTCATGATGACGGCATGCTTCAAGAATGTTGTAGAAACCGATGAGGTTGCTCTGGATATAAGCATCGGGATTTGTAATACTATATCGTACACCTGCTTGGGCAGCAAGGTTTACAACAACAGAAATTTTGTTTTCTGTAAAGATTTTTTCTACTGCTTCATTGTCTGCAATAGAGGCGTGGACAAAAGTCCAGTCACGATTCAAAGCCTCTATTTCTTTCAAACGTTCATATTTGATATTGACATCATAGTAATCAGTAATTGAGTCAATACCGATTACTTTAATGTCCTTCACATCGTGAAAAAGACGTTTAACAAGATTGCTGCCAATAAAGCCAGCAGCACCTGTTACAAGAACCGTTTTGCCTTCTAATGTTACATTATATTCTACCATCTCTTAGTCTCTTCTAAATATATCTCGTGTATATACTTTATCTTCTACATTCTTCAGACAGTCATCAAAGCGGTTTGCAATGATTGCCTTGCTTTGAGCTTTGAAATCATCAAGATTATTAACAACCTTGCTGCCAAAGAAAGTGGTTCCGTCTTCAAGTGTTGGTTCATAAATAATCACCTCTGCACCCTTAGCCTTGATACGCTTCATGATGCCTTGGATGGCTGATTGGCGGAAGTTGTCCGAGTTTGACTTCATAGTCAAACGATATACGCCAATCACGCAATTGTGTTCTTTGCTTGCATCCCACTGACCATTTTCTGCATAATAACCAGCCTTGCGCAACACTGCATCAGCGATGTAATCCTTGCGAGTCTTGTTTGACTCAACAATGGCAGACATCATATTCTGTGGGACATCCTGATAGTTTGCGAGGAGCTGCTTAGTGTCCTTTGGTAAGCAGTAACCACCGTAACCGAATGATGGATTGTTATAATGTGTACCGATACGTGGATCAAGACCCACACCTTCGATGATTGCCTTTGAGTCAAGACCTTTTACTTCTGCGTAAGTATCAAGCTCGTTAAAGTAACTTACACGAAGAGCGAGGTAGGTGTTAGCAAAGAGCTTAACAGCTTCGGCTTCCTTCATACCCATAAAGAGAGTGTCGATGTTTTCCTTGATGGCACCTTCCTGCAAAAGTGCAGCGAAAGTCTTTGCAGCTTCAATCAACATATCAACATCTGTTACAGATTCGATAGCCTTGTTCTCAGCCTCAAACTCTGGCTTGTTGATAATCTTGGGATAACCAACGATAATGCGACTTGGGTAGAGGTTGTCGTAGAGGGCTTTGCTTTCACGAAGGAACTCGGGAGAGAATAGAAGATTAAACTTCTTAACTCCTTTCTGCGCATACTTCAAATAGAGGTTGCGAGTGTAGCCGACAGGTATGGTTGATTTGATGACCATGATGGCATTAGGATTAACCTCCAACACCAAGTCAATCACTTCCTCTACATGGGTTGTGTCGAAGTAGTTCTTTACAGGGTCATAATTGGTAGGGGCAGCAATAACCACAAAATCAGCATCCGCATAAGCAGATTTGCCATCAAGAGTGGCTACAAGGTTCAATGGCTTTTCAGCCAAATACTTTTCGATATAATCATCTTGAATAGGTGAAATTTTATTGTTAAGTTTCTCCACCTTTTCAGGAATTACATCTACTGCTGTTACATGATGATGTTGAGATAGCAATGTAGCTATGCTCAGTCCCACGTAGCCTGTACCGGCCACTGCAACTTTAATGTCTTTAAAATCACGCATATTTTTGTTTGATTTAGTTTTCTCAATTTTATATTATCTTGCTCACACTCACCCCATCAATAGCTCTCTGATAGATATCTTTTACCATTCCCATTGACGGAACAACAGATAGGTTGCAACGAGTAGCAATTCTTTTAAAGGCTCTCATCACATTC
>Ga0129311_1000828_pt1 | contig 24672 bp, 24 predicted proteins | sample Go1ome_FD_94435 | JGI IMG/M metagenome (GOLD analysis project Ga0129311, IMG submission 94435) | Western lowland gorrila individual fecal microbial communities from Wisconsin, USA - Go1022B metagenome | ecosystem: Host-associated > Mammals > Digestive system > Large intestine > Fecal | place... | reverse complement strand
TCCGCAGACTGGCGCGGCAATCCGTTTTCTCTGACGTTTTGAATACGGATTCCCACGGCAGTGACATCGGTCACTGCCTCGGAATGACAGGTTTCTCTTAACTGAATGACATTGGTCAGGGTTCCCTTTCCTTGAAATCAACAACATTTTAACGCAGTTAAACTGTTTGCAGCTTGTCAGAAAAGTGGTAAAACCACTTTTTTGATAAGCTGACGGGCCGCCCGGTTGGGCGGCCCGTTGTAATTTAAAAAGGCTCAGCGCGCTGTCAGCAGCTTTTCCAGCCGCTGCTTGTACAGGGCCTCATCCACCTGAGCAATCACAGTGCAGTTGGGCTCCGTCTTGCCGTAATAGCCCTTTTCAAAGCCCGGACCCATGCCGGCCAGCATCCGCCCGTCATAGAAGATCACCTGCCCATAGGTAGCCGGATCCTCCACGCACACATGGGAGACACAGGGCACCGCCCGCTTGACCACATCAGGCCAGAGCATGGGGCTGAGGGACACCGCATCCGGCAGGTCGATCCGCCGCTGGCCGCCGATGGCCAGACAGAACTGGGCCAGCTTTTCATTGATCTTCACGGAATACTCCGCCGCCTGCGTCCCCGCGGCCATCAGCCGCGCCGTATCCTCATCGAACCAGGCTGCCGCCGCGTTGCACAGGTCATAGCCGCCCACATAGACATGGACGCCGAAGTCCATCATGACCTTATAGGCCTCTGCATCCGCATAGACGTTGAACTCCGATACCGGCGTGGTGTTCCCCGGCCCAAAGCCGCAGGTCCCCATGGTCCAGATACATTTCAGCTTTTTCATGGTCTCCGGCGCCTTCATCATGGCCAGAGCTACGTTGGTCGCCGGGCCGATCACCGCCAGCTCCACTTCTCCGGGATTTTCCTCTACCAAGCGGATGATGGCATCTGCCCCATGGATCCCCTCCACCGCCTTCAGGGTGGGGTGAATCGCTCCGCAGTCGCTCATACCGTCATCTCCGTGAACATTGCGGGCGTGAATGGGCGGACGCATCAAAGGCCGGTCGGCCCCCCGGTATACCGGCGGCGGCTCGGGCAGTCCTGCCACCTCTACGCTCATCAGACAGTTCAGCGTAGCCTGTTCCATCGGCACATTGCCGCTGACCGTTGTCAGCGCCAGCACCTGATCGCCCAGCTCCCGCAGGCACATGATGATTGCTACCGCGTCGTCAGAACCGGTGTCCGTGTCGATAATGATTTTCCGCATGGATATCCCTCCATTTCTCTGTTTGTCTCCATCCTACCACAGCCCCACGGGGAATACAACCGAAACCATCACCCAGTTTTCTCCCTGTGGCCCGCCGTCTCAGTTTTCTCTCCCACACGAAAGCGCCCCGGCGGAATCCCGCCGGGGCGCTGCGATGCTTCCTATTCTTCTCCAAAGCAGAACCGGGCAATGGCCTGGGCCACGCCGTCGTGGTCACAGTCCGCCGTCACCGCGTCCGCCGCCGCCATGGCCTCCGGACAGGCGTTGCCCATGGCCACGCCTACGCCCGCCATGCGCAGCATGGTCAGGTCGTTCATCCCGTCGCCCACGGCCATCACCTGCTCCATGGACAGGCCCAGATAGTCGGTCAGCTGCTTCAGCGCCTCCCCCTTGTTTGCCCGAAGGATGTTCAATTCCACATTGGTCGGCACCGAAGTGGTAACGGCAATATCCGGCCACCGCCGGGGCAGCTCCTTCAGCAGGTTCAGGCGCAGCTCCTGGTCCTTGGTGAAGAACTGCACTTTCTGTGCGTCGCCGCCCAGCTGCCGCAGAAATGCCTTCAGATCATCCACCGGCGTTCTAAGGTCGTGGAGCACCTGAAGGCAGTACCAGTCGTCCGTATAATCTGCCGCGTGCTCCCACAGCCGCCGCTCCATCCAGCCCTTTCCCTGAACAAAGCAGTCGTAAGCCACGGGATATTCGTCCAGCGTCTCCATCAGCTCAAGGGTCCGTTCCAGGGGGATCTCCGCGGCCGCAATGGTCCTGTCCCCCCGGATATCGTATACCTGCGCACCGTTGACCGCAATCGCATACCGCAGGAAGGGCAGCCGGCGCACAAATTCCGGAATGCCGCCGTAAAACCGCCCCGTGGTGGGAACGATCAGCACTCCCGCCCGGGCCGCCCGCTCCAGGGCAGCCGCGTTGGCCGGCGACAGCAGCTTCATCGAATTCAGAAGGGTGCCGTCCAGATCCAAGGCGATCAGCCGGATGTCTGTCCGGTTCATTTCCCTTTTTTCAGTTCTCTGCTGCTCCATCGCTCTGCTTCCTTTCCTGTCTGCTCTGTCCGGTTTCTGTGCGGCAGAAACGCCCCCCGGTCTGCACCGGAGAGCGTCTCCCCTTTCAGCGGCCGTCATCCCTCTGGCCGGTGTTTATTCCTGGTCCTCCATCCGGTCCAGGAACTGATAAATGGTCTCCTTGGCCTGCTCCAGGTGGGTCTTGTCGTACTGGACCGCCCCTTCACAGTCGCCGTTCAGGATGCAGGACACGATATGCTGGTGCTCTGCCAGGGATTTTTGAAAGCGGTCCTTGCTCTTCAGGGAATATACCCGGAACCGCTGGACCATCCAATAGGCCCGCTTATACATATCCTGAATCAGCCGATTGCCGCACTGCTCCACGAAAAGCATGTGCATCTGGCTGTCCAGCTGGATATACTGCTCCTCGTCATCCCGGGCGTGGGCCTGTTCCATGGCTTTGAGCAGACTCTCCAGCTGCGCCCGCTGGGCATCGCCGCACTGGGCATAGCCGGTGCGGATGGCGTACCCCTCAATGAGCACACGCAGCTCGCACAGCTCATCCACATCCCGTGCCGTCAGTCTGCGGACAAACACGCCCTTGTTGGGGATCTCGTCAGCCAGACCATCGGACACGATCTGGCGCAGGGCTTCCCGCACCGGGCTGCGGCTGACCTGCAGCGTGGCAGCGATTTCCTGCTCCTGCAGCCAAAAGCCGGGGGGATAGGCCCCGCTGATGATCTGCTCCCGAATGGCCTGATATACCTGACTGCGGATGGTGCGAACAGGCTGAAAAGAATTCATAGACAGCGCTCCTTTAACTTTAACCCATACTCCAATTCTTTTTGCGCCGTATATCTGCGGCGTATTCCGCCGCAGATATACGGTGCAAAACAGCTTCTCTTCCTTTGCAGTTCCTGTCTTTCCGGTGCGGAAACAATGGATCCGCTTGCAGGACGCTGCAAAAGGAAAGAAAACTCCATGTTATTGCTATCATATCACCTTTTTCCCGAAAAAGGAAGGGAATTTTACACTTTCTGCTTCAGGTTTCCCCCTGTTCAGATCACAGGGCCCAGGCAGTGGATGTCGATGGAGCTGAAATACTGAATGGCCTCGTTTTTGGTCATCTCCCCTTCCAGCAGGCGCAGGATCTTGGCAAAGGCTTCCTCTCCCACCTGCTCGATGGTCTTTTCCCCGGTGATGATCAGTCCGGCGTTCAGATCCATGTCCTCCTCCATGCGCTGATAGGTATGGGGGTTGCCGCAGATCTTCAGCACCGGCATAGAGGGAAAGCCCTGGGGGGCCCCCCGGCCCGTGCTGAAGCACATGAACTGCGCCCCGGTGGCGGCCATGCCGGTGAGGATCTCCGGCTCGCGGCCCGGAGTGTCTTTGATCCACAGGCCCTTCTGGTCTGTAATAGCCTGAGGATAGTCCAGCACACCCTGAATGGGCTTTGTGCCGCTTTTCATGATGGCACCCAGGGATTTCTCCTCGATGCTGCTCAGTCCCCCGGCAATGTTCCCCGGGGTGGGCTGTCCCCGGCGCATATCACAGCCGATGGCCTTGGCCCGCTGCTCCATGGCGGCCACAATGTCGTAGATCTTCTGGGCCACCTGCCCGTTCACCGCCCGGCGGGCCAGCAAATGCTCGCCGCCGATGAACTCGGTGGTCTCTCCAAAGATCACTGTGGCCCCCAGATCCACCAGCTTATCGGCCACATATCCGATGACGCAGTTGCTGGCCATGCCGCTGGTGGTATCAGAGGCGCCGCACTTGATGGCCATAACCACCTTGGAAATGTCCACCGCCTGCCGCTGAAGGCCGGACACCGCAATCACCAGCTTCCGGGCCAGATCAATGCCCCGCTGAATCGCCTTGCTCACACCGCCGATCTCCTGGATCCGGACGATCTCCGTGGGCTTACCGGTGGCGGCGATCTCCTGATACAGCCGCTCGGTATCCGTCCCCTCGCAGCCCAGACTGACAATAAGCACCGCTGCCGCATTGGGACTTTTCCCCAAACTGATCAGCGTCTCTGTCACCCGATCCAGATCAGGGGGCATCTGGCAGCAGCCCTGGTGGTGCAGATAGGGCACCGTACCCTGCACCTGATGGCAGATCGCCTGTGCCACGTCATTGGCGCAGGTGACGCTGGGGATCACCGCCACCAGATTCCGGGCGCCCACCTTGCCGTCCGGGCGCACATATCCCATAAATTCCATGGCTCAGCCCTCCTTCTTGTCCCAGTCGCCCCGGCCGCGCATACTGTCCAGATTGTGTACATGGACGTACTCTCCGGGGGCGATGTCGTGGGTTGCAATCCCGATTTCCTCGCCGTACTTGATGATGAGCTCTCCCTTTTTAATCGGAGCCAGGGCGATTTTATGGCCGTAGGGCACCGTCCCCTTCACCGTATACTCCTGCCGCTCCCCCCGCTTGTCCAGCACGGTGACCCGGCTGCCGTCGGTAATGTCATCGGCGAAGATCGTCGCCACGTTGTCCTTGTCCGTCACCTTCAGAGCAATGTTCTCCTTCATGCCTGCTCCTCCTTTACCGCCAGCACAGACACCCCGTCCGGGATGACCACCACGCTTGCGTTCCGGCCCTTCAGACCGTACGCGATCTCCATCGCCTCATCGGGGCTGGAGGCGGGGATCATATTGGCCTTGCGGACCATGTCGTGGTCCAGAAAGGTGGTCACCACGATCACCTTGTGTTTCTTCAGAATACGGGAGTAGATCTGGGCGCACCACTGCTCCGGAATGGTCTGCTTGGGCGGGATCTTGGACAGATACCCATCGATCTCCTCCGGCGTGCCCATTGTGATCAGCTCTTCAAAATGGGTGCCCCCCATTCCATCCACGCAGGAGGCGCAGATAATGATAACGCCATCCTCCCCGGCGCAGGCCTCCGCCGTGGCCACCGCCTTGGGACTCTGATACAGGTTCTGGTCCAGGGGGTAGCCGCCGTTGCTGGTCAGCACGATATCCCCGGTCACAGCGGGGCACTGGCTCAGCTTCCTGATAAAGGACACACCCGCGGCGTGGGCCTGCTCCAGGTCCCCCGCCCAGGCCGCTATGATCTTCTTTTCCCCGTCCAAGGCCACGTTGAAGATAAACTCCGTGTGCACCGCCCGGGCGGCTGCCACCATGTCCTCGTGGATCGGGTTATGCTCCAGAACGCCCGTAAGGGCGTAGGGGCTGGAGATGGCCCGGTAGCTGTGGTTCTCGTTCACCGTCTCCTGGCTGCAAATGCCGGGCAGAATACTCTTGCGCCCGCCGGAGAAACCCGCGAAGAAGTGGGGCTCGATAAAGCCCTCGGTCACCAGAAGATCACACTCTGCCGCGATCCGGTTGACACAGAATTCCGCCCCGCTGGGCAGGGTGCACAGACGGACAAACTGTTCCGGGTCAAAGGCGTTGTTCACCGCAATTTTTTCATGGTCTACAATGACGTCGCCAAACATCCGCCGCTGCTCCTCCTCTGTGGTGGCCCGGTGCAGCCCCGTGGCGATGAGAATGGTGATATCCGCCGAAGGATTCCCGGCGCGGATCTCCTCCAGCAGGATAGGCAGCGTGATCTTGCTGGGCACTGCCCGGGTGTGGTCGCTGGTCACCAGCACCACCTTGTTCTTGCCCTTGGCCAACTCCCGCAGGCGCGGGCTGCCAATGGGGGCAGCCAAGGCCGCCCGAACAATATCCTGCTCTGTGCCGTGGCGCTCCACACCGTGGATGTCCGCCTCCAACACAGCCTTCAGGTTGCTCTCGTCCATATGCAGATCCAGGGTACCCCGGTAATAGGGAATGGCTATCGTTTTCATTCAAACGCCCCTTTCGTGTATACATCACACATTGTACGTTCAGGATATCATATTGAGTTCAGAAAAGCAACTGCTTTCCTGAATTTTCTTTCCCTCCGCCAGAAAAGTTTTCCCGAAGAATCTTCAAAAAAATGCACCCCCGTTCCAAGAACAGGGGTGCATCCCGTATCGTTCTTTACACTCCGGCAGCCCGCTCCGCAGCGTCTACCACATGGGCGGCCAGCACCGCCGTGGTCACGCCGCCCACGCCGCCGGGGACGGGCGTAATTGCGGATACCTCAGGCTCCACCGCCTCAAAGGCCACGTCGCCGCAGAGCGTTCCGTTTTCGTCCACATTGATGCCCACATCCAGTATCACCTGGTCCGGACCGACAAAGTTCTCCTTCACCAGGCCCGCCTGTCCCGCCGCCGCCACCAGGATTTTTGCCTCCCGGCACAGACGGGGCATATCCTCCGTGCGGCTGTGGCAGATGGTAACCGTGGCACTGCGCTGCAGCAGCATCATGGCCACAGGCCGCCCGATCACCAGACTGCGGCCAATCACCACCGCCCGGCTGCCCGCGGGGTCGATGCCGTAGTGGTCCAGGATCTCCATCACGGCCTGGGCGGTACAGGGGGGATATCCCACTCCCGTTCCGGTAAATACCCGGGCCTGGGCGCTGGCCGTGATCCCATCCACATCCTTCTCCGGAGCCAGCAGCGCCTGGGCGGCCTTCTCCGTCTCCCGGTCGGGCAGCGGCCGCATGAGCAGCAGCCCATGAACCGCCGGGTCCTCGTTTACCTGCCGGATCACGTTCAGCAGCTCCGCCCGCCCGCAGTCCTGGGGCAGCACCACCTGCCGCACCTCAATTCCGATCTTCTCGCAGCGCTTCACCGCATTGCGCTGATAGACCACATCCCCCGGCCGGTCTCCCACCCGCAGAATACACAGCACAGGTGTCACGCCAGCCTGAATCAGCTTCTGGGTCCGGGCCGTCAGTTCTTCCGTCATAGCGGCGGCCACCGGTGCTCCCTTCAACAAAGTTGCCATATCGTTTCTCCTCTTTTTCTTCGGAAGGCCCGGATCGCCGGGCCGAAAATTCTATTTTCCTATGATAACATGCCGCCGCCCTGCGGGCAACTTAAAAATCGTCCCGGTCACCTTAACAGCCATCGCCCCATCAGCAGCAGCCCGAATCCCGGCACCCCCAACAGACCCAATGTCAGCCCATTGATCAGATTGACCCCCAAGCCAAACCCGCTCAGCAGCCCCGCCGCCTCCAGAATCGCCAGCACTCCCATTCCCAGGGCGGACCGGCCCAGCAGCCGCAGAATCATCCCTGCCGGGCGGCGCAGCAGAACCATAGCCGCCAGCACCACGGCCCCCGCCAACAGCCACGGCAGCTCCCGGCTCACAGACTCACCTCCAGCTCCTTCGCCCGACGGATCAGATAGTTGTACCGGGACTGAAGGGCATTTATCTCATAGACGTAGGAATCGATCAGGTCGGCATCGTCTGTGGTATTAAATCCCCCATAGGCCTGGCTGATCAGGGTCCTGGTCTGGGCCAGAGACTGGAGCAGCTGCCGCCGCTCCTGCTCCAGGTATCTGTTGTCCCGCCCGCCTGGTCTGCGTATAAAACCTCCCGCTGCCATTGGTTCACTCCTTTCCATGCGCCTTTGTATGTTCTATATGAGTAGTTTGGCCAATTATTCCCAAGGCCAAACGGGATAAGCAGAATTTTTCCGGACATAATAGCCTTGGACAGTCCTTTATGTCTCTGCATCTCACGAACTCCTTTGGCGAAAGGCGGACGGACCGCGCCCGGATTCCCGGCGCTTCTGTCTAAGCCGGTGCCGGAGCATGGAACGGGATACGACCCGTTCTGCCGGGGGCAGAGCCGCCGCAGTGGTGCCCCCGCTCCGGGGCCAAAACAGCGCGGTGCGGACTGTCGCAGCGCAAAAGCGGGCCGCCCAATCGGGCGGCCCGCTCAGCTTGTCAAAAGTGGTAAAACCGCTTTTGACAAGCTGCAAACATTTTAACTGCGTTAAAACGTTGTTGATTTCAAATTCATTTAGGCACTCATTTGCTCCAACCTTCGCAGAACGGCAGCAAACTCCGCCCGGGTCACAGCTCCGCCCGGGTCCAGTCTCCCGTTCTCACGTCCGGAAATCAATCCGTTGGCCACAGCCCACTCCACAGCGGGACGCGCCCAGGCGCTGACCGCGCCGCTGTCCTGATAGGTCTTCAGAGCAATCCCCGGTTTGCCGCCGCCCTGCATATACTGGTACAGGATCAGGGCCAGCTGCTCTCGGGTCAGCTGGGCCTCCGGGGCAAAGCGGCCCGCGCTCACCCCATGCATCAGCCCCTGCTCATCTGCCCAGTTCACCGCTCCGGCATACCAGCTGTCTGCGGCCACATCTATAAAATCTGCCCCGCCACTGACCGGCCGCCCGTTCATCGTATAGAGGATCTGGGCCAGCATGGCGCGGGAAAGACACTGCTCCGGAGAAAACCGGCTGTCCCCCGTACCGCTCATCAGCCCCTTGGATAGGACATAATCCACCGCGCCGTAGTACCAACTGCCCGGCTCGATATCCTGAAGGTCACCGGCGCACAGGTCGGGAAGCGCACCCTCATACAGCCGCAGATAGAAGCAGTCGCTCTCCTGGCCGTCGGCATCCCACACCTGGACCATATAGAGCAATCCGGCGTACAGATCCTTGTCCTCCAGATTTGTTCCGGTCCGGGTCAGGTATGTCCTTCCCCCGGTCAGCAGGGTCTCGGCTGAGATCCGCAGACTTTTTCCCATCTCCAGCACCACCGGTGTCCCGCTCCAGGCCGTCAGGCTGTCCGCCCCGGTCAGGCTGTCTCCGCTGGGGGTGCCGGCGTCATCGGTCACCAGGTCATAGGCCCCGTCTCCGTTCAGATCGGTGAGATAATCCACCGTCACCCATGTCCCGGCCTGCTGCGGCACCACATAGGCCGCACTGCCCATGGTCATGCGGTTTACCGGAGTAGAAAAGCTCAGGGTATTCTGTACGGCCTGTCCTGCACCGGGGCGCAAATCGACCTTGATCTCCTGATTTAGGCTGTCCGCCTGACCGGTCAGATAGAACTGAACCGTGCCGCTGGCCGATGCCGGTACGGTCAGGCACACCAGGAACACAAGGGCCAGCACCGCCGCTTTGGTCCACCGTTTCATAGCTTTGCTCCTTCCCTTTTCATAAAAGCTTGGGGATAAAGACTTATAATGGTGCTCATTATACCGTGGACAGCGCAAAATTGCAAGTTTATCCCGGCGATAGGTCATTGCAAGCGCCGCCCAGCCCGATTCATATCCCATGGGCCTTCCTCATATATATCAAGGGAACCAAGGAATCAGAAGGAGGCTCCCCCATGAAACAGACATCGCCCGGCGAAAACAGTATCCTCCTGCGGGGCCGACTGCTGGCCGATCCCGCCCTCTCTCACCAGAACCATCAGCTGCAATTTTTCCGTTTTCCTCTGGAGGTCCGCCGCCTGTCGGGGGCCGCCGATCAGATCAACGTTATCCTCTCTCAGCAGCTGCTGGAGACCCTGCCCGCACTGTACTGCGGCCAATCCCTCCAAGTGTCCGGCGAGGTACGTACTTACAACAATCGCAGCGGGATCGGCAGCAAGCTGGTTATCACCGTTCTGGCCCGCAGCATCACCCCTGCCGCCCCGGAGGAGGGGAAAGAGGACGAAAACCGCCTGCTCCTGTCGGGCACCCTCTGCCGTCCCCCTGTCCTCCGCTCCACCCCTCTGGGCCGTTCTATCTGCGATTTGACTCTGGCCGTAAATCGCACCTATGGCCGGGCGGACTATCTGCCCTGCATCGCCTGGGGCAGCGTAGCCTACCACTGTGCGGCCATGGAGATCGGCGACCCTCTGCGGCTGGAGGGGCGTCTGCAAAGTCGTATATACACCAAATTATTGGACGGTCAGCCCCAGGAGCGCACCGCCTTCGAGGTGTCCATCATGCGTCTGCTGGAGCCAAAGGACAATCTAAACCCGTAAAAAATCGGCCCCCTGCCCATTCGGACAGGGGGCCGGTCTTATTTTGTAATGTCAGTTCTTGCTCCGGTTGGCCATGAGCACCACCAGCAGCACCACCGCAGCGCCCACGCACAGACGCCACATGGTGTTGGGCAGACCCACCACCAGGATCACCAGGATCAGCACAGGCAGCACATACCGCAGATACCCCCGCAGCAGCGCCCCGCAGGAAAACTTCAGTCCGGAGCCGGCATTGGCCTCGTCCAGATACTTGTCGTAGCCCCAGCCCCATTTGCTGACGCAGAACAGCAGATAAATGAGAGAGCCCAACGGCAGCAGCAGGTTGCTGACAATAAAGTCCTCGCAGTCCAGCACATCCTTGTCCAGGAAGGGGTGGAAATTCGCCAGTACATTATACCCCAGCAGGCAGGGCATGCTGGCGATGAGCATGAACACGCAGTTGATCCACGCCGCCTTCTTCCGGCTCCAGCCAAAGTTGTCCATGCAGTTGGCCAGCAGATTCTCAAACACGGCAATCACGGTGGAGAAGCTGGCAAAGGTCATAAACAGGAAGAACAGCGCGCCCCACAGCCGGCCGCCCGCCATATCCGCAAATACCCGGGGCAGGGTCATAAAGATCAGGGGAGGGCCCTGTGTGGGCTCCACGCTGAAGGCGGAGCAGGCGGGGAAGATGATCAGGCCGGCCACAATGGCCACAAAGGTGTCCAAGGCGCAGATCCGCACGGCCTCGCCGGGCAGAGAGTGGTCGCGGCTCATATAGCTGCCGAAGATCTCCATGGCGCCGATGCCCAGGCTCAGGGTAAAGAACGCCTGGTTCATAGCGGCCACGATCACGTTGCCCAAACCCATTTCCTTTGCCCGGTTCAGGTCGGGCAGCAGATAGAAGCGCAGGCCTTCGCCGCCGCCCTCTAAGGTCACGCAGCGCACAGCCAGCACCACCATCAGCGCCAACAGACACAGCATCATATATTTCGAGATCCGCTCCAGACCGCCCTGCAGGCCCAGGCTTACCACCAGGAAGCCCAGAACGACCACCATTACCATCCAGACGGTCATCTCGCCCGGATTGCCCAGCATTGCGCCAAACACGCCGTCAATGGCGTCTCCGGACAGGCCGTCGAAGGTGCCGGCGGCAAACTTGAAGAAGTAGCCCAGCATCCAGCCGGCCACCGTAGTGTAATACATCATCAGCAGGTAGCAGCCAATGACGCAGAACCAGCCGTGAATATGCCAGCGGCTGCCCTTGGGTTCCAGGGCCTGATAACCGGTAACGGCACTTTTTCCGCTTCCCCGGCCTACCGCCAGCTCCATGGTCAGCACAGGCACGCCCATAATAACCAAAAACAGCAGATAAAACAGGACAAACACACCGCCGCCATTGGCGCCGGTGACATAGGGGAATTTCCACACGTTTCCGATCCCGATGGCACAGCCCGCACTTACCAGCAGAAAGCCCAAACGGGATTGAAAGTTCTCTCTCTCCAAACGATCCATCTCCTCTTTCGCAAAAAACGAAGGAATTTTCAGCTGTTAAAACATTTTTCTATGGTATCGGACGCCCCTGCAAAAGTCAAGTCATCAAGTTAAAGCGCAAAAGCAAGCCGCACGCAGGAAATCTCCTGGTGCGGCTTGCAAAATTGCTTGATTACAGTGTTTTTGCCAAGGCAGCAGCCTGCTCCATGGCTTTTCTCAGTTCCCCTTCGCCGTCGAAGCCCTGAACATCCATCCCGTCAGCGGCAATGGCATGAAAACGGTCAAATCCAAAGAACTTCTGGATGGCTGCCAGATAGGGCACACCCTGCTCCCAATCGTTGTTCTCTCCGTAAATGCCGCCCCGGGTGGTGAGGAACACCAGGTCGGTGCCCCGGCACAGGCCCTTCAGGCCCTCCGCCGTGCTTTGAAAGGTGATGCCGTCCATAGAGACGTTCTCGATATAAATTTTCAGCAGAGCGGGAACGCTCAGATCCCAGAAAGGGGCGGCCATGACCACGGCATCTGCCGCCGCGATCTGGTGCGCATATTTGAACCGCGGGGCGTCCAGTTCTCCGCGGGCCGCGGTCTCGTCCCGGCTGGCCAGGGTGTCCGGCATCAGGGGCTGAAGCCCTTCGTGCATCAGGTCCAGCCGGGTGACCTCCCACCGGTCCGGCAAGGCGGCCAGAAAGGCCTCTCCCAGCTTTCTGGTGCGGGACTGCTCCCCCCGAATGCAGCAGTCGATATAAAGCAGTTGTTTCATTGTTTTCCGTCCTCCCGTGCGATACGGTACAGGGCCTCCAGCGCCACAGCGATTTCCCGCTGCTCCCCTACGGCGCTCATGTCCTCGCCTCCGGCATAGTCGGCCACAGCGTCCGCCGTGTCCTGTCCGTACAGAACCACATTGTTCAGAATGGACGCCGTGCGCACACCGCGGATACGGCCCACGGTGAACAGGGCCGCCGTCTCCATGTCTGCTCCCAGGGCGCCCATAGCCGACCAGTGGGCGGATTCTTCGTCATTGGTGTCAATGTAGAAGCTCTCGTGGCTGTGGACCACCCCCACATGACAGGGCCAGCCCTTCTCCCGGGCCGCCCCAATGCAGTTGACCAGCAAATCGGTGTCGGGCACGGCGGGATACCGGACGTCCACATAGGCCTTGGAAGCGCCGTCATCCCGGATGGCTCCGCAGGCAAAAATCAGGTCGCCGATGGCGATCCCCTTTTGCAGCGCGCCGCAGGAGCCAATGCGAATCATGGCTTCAACGCCGATCTTGTGCAGTTCCTCAATGGCAATGGCCGCAGAGCTGCCGCCGATCCCGGTGGAGATCGCCAGCACAGGCACACCCTTATACAGGCCCCGCAGACTGCGGAATTCCCGGTTATAGGCCAGCTCCTCTACCTTCTCCAACTGCAGAGCGATGCGGTCCAGACGGCCCGGGTCTCCGGGAAGTATCGCATATTTTATATTTAAGGTATCGTCCAGCTGGATGTGGGGCTGCAGCATAGTACTTCCTCCTTTTAACGATTCAACACTTTTACCTGTAAGCCGGACAAAACATCCAGCACCTTCTCATGCAGCACCTTGTCAAAGCTGTCAGTAAGCTGAGCGTCCACCGTCAGCTGGGCATTGGGGTAGTGGCCCTGGAGTACAGAGGCATTGCTGACCACACAGATGTTGGACACCAGCCCGCACAGCTCGATCCGGTCCACCTGCTCCGGCAGCTTGGCCAGAACTGCGGGGTCCCCCAGATCCATGGGGAAGGTGAGCTTTTCGATGCCTACCGCGCCCACTTCCTCCAGCGCTTCTGCCGTCCGTCCGTAATTCTTCCACCCCTCGGTGCCGCGGATGCAGTGGGGCACAGGCAGATTTTTCCCCTCGCGGGTATTTAAATAGTCCTCGTAGTGGGTATCCATGGTGTACCACACCCGGCCAGGGCCGTATTCCCGCACCCGAGCCGCAATTTTCTCGTCCAGCTTCTCCGCCCCGGCAAAGCCCAGCGCCCCGTCCACAAAGTCATTCTGATAATCGATCACAAATAGGATATCCATTGTTATCCTCCTTTTTTACTGTTTTTGGTCCAGCAGGCTCAGCAGAGCCAGCCGCTTTTCCTCCGACAGGAAGGCTGCGCGGATGGAGTTTTCGCTCATTTTCACCAGATCCTCCGGCGTAAAGCCCATCTCCCCCAGGCAGTGGCCGTACTCCGCCTCAAGATCCACCCCGGCAAAGGTCATGTTGTCCGTGTTGATGGTCACGTTCAGCCCCATATCCAGCAGTTTTTTGGCCGGATGCTGCCCGTAAGAGGGCTGGGTCATGCACTGGATGTTGCTGGTGGGACACACTTCAATCGTGATCCCCTCCCGGATTGCCCGCTGTACCAGCTCCGGATCATCGTAAATATGGTGTCCGTGGCCGATGCGCCTGGCACCAAAGTCCATGGCATCCCGCACCGTATCCGGTCCCTGGCTGTCCCCGGCGTGGCAGGTGCAGGGGATCCCCAGCTCCGCCGCCCGTTGGAACAGGGGGGCAAAGTTTTTCAGGGGCACGATGCCCTCCGCTCCGGCCAGATCGAGGCCCACAACACCTCGATTCAGATAGGCACGGGTCACCTCCACCGTCTCGGCGTTCTCTTTCCAATTCGCGGTCTCCGGTCCAATGCACATCATGCAGCACAGGATGCCCACGTCAAATCTGGGGCACTCCTTCAAGCCCTGTTCCCGCCCTGCCAGCACGGCCTCTACCGCTTCGGCCTGACTCAGCCCCTTGCGGGTATGCAGCTGGGGGGCGAAACGGATCTCCGCGTAGGCCAGGTTCTGGCGGTACAGCAGGCAGATCAGCTCTCTGGTCACCCGGGTCAGGCTGTTCCCGTCCTGCATCACGGCCACGGGCAGATCAAACATCTTCAAATACTCGTTCACGCTGCCGCACTGGGCGCAGCGGCGAATATACTCCAGATAGCCCGCCAGCGTCTCGCCGGGCACCGGAACGCCCTGCTCCTTTGCCAGTTGAAACAGCGTCTCCGGCGGCACAGAACCATCCAGATGCAGATGCAGGTCGAGCTTTGGAAACTGTGTATGCAGCATAGAATCCTCCTTTTCTTTTGCGGCTGTCCCTCCGCTGTGTACATATATCATTCTTCCCCATGTTACCCCCCACCGCCGTCTTCCGTCAAGGAATTTTTCTTTCTGGATTTTTGGCAGAAATGGCAACAAATCCTTTTTCGTTTTGTATAAAAAAGATAAACACTCCAGAATAAATTGACAAGCGGATAGAAAAAGAATACAATTAATTCATTCCGAATACGTTATTTTGGCTTAGAACGTCCCTTTGGAATATATTTTTTAGGAGGTTAGTATCGTGAAAAAGTTTCTTGCTCTCGCCCTTGCTCTGACCATGTCCCTGTCTCTGGTCGCCTGCGGCAAGAAGGAGACCCCCAACGTCTCCACCCCCGGCTCCAACAGTACCAGCACCAGCACCCCTGACAAGAAGGTCTACAACGTGGCCTATGTTGTCAACGGCAACCTGGGCGATAAGTCCTTCTTCGACTCCGCCGAGGCCGGCCTGCAGACCCTGAAGGCTGATGGCCGCATCACCCTGCGCACCATCGAGCTGGGCGGCACCGCCGAGGATCAGCCCAAGTGGCTGGATACCCTGTACGAGGTGTCCGAGTCCAAGGAGTACGACGTGATCATCTGCGGTACTTACCAGATGCCCGACTACCTGAAGGAAGTTGCCACCAAGTACCCCGAGCAGAAGTACATCATCTTCGACGACAACACCTACGCCGGCCAGAACTCCAACGTTCTGAACATCACCTACAAGCAGAACGACATGGGCTATCTGATGGGCATCTTTGCCGCTTATGTCACCGCTGACACCTCCATCGACAAGATCAACGAGGACGCTGTCATCGGCTTTGTGGGCGGCGTGGACTCCCCCGTCATCAACGACTTCCTGTTCGGCTTCATCGAGGGCGCTCAGTCCGTGAACCCCGACATCAAGGTCGACACCCGCTACACCAACGACTATGTGGACACCGCCATCGCCAAGGAGTTCGGCCTGTCCATGATCAACGACAACAAGTGCGACGTCATCTGGGGCGTGGCCGGCAACGCTGGTAACGGCGCCGCCGAGGCTGCTCTGGAGACCGGCAAGGCCTACTTCCTGGGCGTTGACTCCGACCAGGAGCTGACCTTCGGTCCTGACCTGGCCGCCATCACCCTGACTTCCGGTCTGAAGAACATCGGCAACTCCCTGATCTGGGTCTTTGACGAGCTGGATGCCGGCAGCGAGCACTGGGGCACCGAGGTTCAGCTGGGTCTGGCCGAGGGCGGCGTCGGTATGGTCACCGACAAGAACTTCGCCACCTTCGCCAGCGACGACTGCAAGGCCGCCATCACTGCCGCTGAGGAGGCCATCAAGGCCGGTACTCTGACTGTGGACACCGCCATCGGCGACACCGACAACAAGATCGTCGGCCTGCGCGATTCTGTCCGTCCCTGAGTACAGCAAAGCATAAACTGAATATCCCTAACAGAGGGGGCTGGGTCTCTCCAGCCCCCTCTCTCCCTATTGGCTCCTTTATTCTTTCTTAATACCAACCGGAGAGCTGCTTGCTCTCCGCCCTTAACTCAAGAACGGGAGGGACCCCTCATGGCAGAGGAATATGTTGTCCAAATGAAAGGGATCACTAAGGTGTATCCCAACGGCATCGCCGCCAACCAGGGCGTAGACCTGAACATCCGCAGGGGTGAGATCCACGCCCTGATGGGAGAAAACGGCGCCGGAAAATCCACGTTGATGAAAATGTTGTTTGGCCTGGAGCAGCCCACCGAGGGCGAGATCTGGGTCAACGGCGAAAAAGTAAACCTGTCTTCTCCCACGGTGGCCATTTCCAAGGGCATCGGTATGGTGCATCAGCACTTCATGCTGGTTCCCAGCTTAACTGTGGCAGAAAATATGGTCCTGGGCATGGTGCCTAAAAAGTCCGGACTATTTATTGATAAGAAAAAAGCCGTGGAACTCACGGAGGAATATTCCAAGCGCTTTAACCTGCACGTGGACCCCACCGCCAAGGTGATGGACATCCCCGTGGGTATGAAGCAGAAGGTAGAGATCCTGAAGGCTCTGGTGCGCGGCGCCAAGATCCTGATCCTGGACGAGCCCACCGCCGTACTGACCACCCAGGAAACCACCGAGCTGTTCCGGGAACTGGTCAACCTGAAGAAGGACGGTTATACCATCATCTTCATCAGCCACAAGCTGAACGAGATCATGGAGATCACCGACCGCATGACCATTCTCCGCGGCGGCCGCTCCATGGGCGTCCACAACACCAGCGACGTCACGCCGGAGGTCATCTCCCGCCTGATGGTGGGCCGCGACGTGGTACTGAAGGTGGAGAAGGACCGCGCCAAGCCCACAGACGAGGTGCTGCGGGTGCGCGACCTGGAGTATGTCAACGAGTGGGGCAAGAAGATGCTGGACAAGGTGTCTTTCTCGGTGCGCAAGGGCGAAATTCTCGGTATCGCCGGCGTAGAGGGCAACGGCCAGAAAGAGCTGGTGGATATGCTGTTCCACCTGAACACCCCCAACTCCGGCACCGTCACCGTAAACGGCGAGAATATCATCGGCCTTTCCCAGCGGGACATTCGGAAGAAGGGCGTCTCTCTGGTGCCGGAAGACCGTATGCTCTACGGCATTGCCGGAGCTGCCTCCATCCAGGAGAACATCATCTCTGACCGCTGCGGCGACAAACGCCTGAACAAAGGCCTGCTGTTTGACATGAAGGCCATCCACGAGGAGACCGACCGCTTGATCCAGGACTACACCGTGCTGTGCAAATCCCGGGACCAGCGGGTAGACAACCTGTCCGGCGGCAATATCCAAAAAGTCGTGGTGGCCCGCGAGTTCTCCAACGACCCCTGTCTGATCATTGCCGACCAGCCCACCCGCGGCATCGACGTGGGCGCCACCGAGTTTATCCGCAAGAAGCTGGTAGAGCTGTCCCGCTCCGGCATTGCGGTGCTGCTGGTCTCCGCCGACCTGAACGAGGTTATGGAGCTGTCTGACAGCCTGATCGTCATGTACGGCGGCAAAATCGCCGCTTACTTCGAGGAGACTGACGATCTGACCGACTCGGTCATGGGTGAGTATATGCTGGGTCTGAACCATCAGACACCTGATGAGATCAGGAGGGTCTGTCATGAATAAAAAAAGAAGTATCATTTTCAGTCTGGTCCGGGGCACTGCGGCGATCCTGATTGCCTTGGCCGTAGCCGCTCTGCTGATCTTCGTCTCTTCTGACGGGGCGGGCGCGGGCGAGAAGCTGGCCCAGACCGCCGACGCTATGCGTCAGCTGCTCATCGGCCCCGCCTTCAAGAGCAGCGGCGGCATCAGCGTGAAGAACCTGTCCGACGTGCTGGCCGCTATGATCCCCATTGTGTTCACCGGTTTGGCCACCTGCGTCATGTTCTCCGCCAACCAGTTCAACCTGGGTGCCGAGGGCGGCATCATGCTGGGCGCCTTCGTGGCCTCTATGGTGGCTATCTACGCCCCCCTGCCCCCCGTGGTCCTTCCCATCGCTGCCATACTGGCCGGCGCCCTTGCCGTGGGTGCCATGATGCTCATCCCCGCTGTGTTGAAGGCAAAGCTGGGGGTAAGCGAAATGGTAAACTCCCTGATGCTGAACTATGTGGTGCTGTACTTTATTAAATATCTGCTGAACAGCCACCTGGCCGACAAGAGCAAGGGACAGATCATGTCTTACCCCTTCCAGGCCCACGCCGCCATCCCCCAGTTGATCGACAACGGCTCTAAGCTGTCCTGGGGCTTTGTGGTGGCTCTGATTTTCGTCGTACTGGTGTATCTGTTTATGTACCGCACCCGGTGGGGCTACTCCATCCGTATGATCGGCATCAACCAGGACTTCGCCATGTACTCCGGCATGAAGGTGGCCGCTGTGGTCGTCCTCTCCCAGGTGCTGGGCGGCCTGCTGGCCGGTATGGGCGGCGGCATCGAGGTGCTGGGCCGCTACACCACCTTCAACTGGAACACCCTGCCCGGCTATGGCTGGACAGGCATTACCGTGGCCATCCTGGCCGGCAACAACCCCGCCTTTGTCCCCCTGGCCGCCTTCTTTATGGCCTATCTGAACAAGGGCTGTAACCTGATGTCTACTTACTGCGGTGTTCCCTCTCAGCTGATCGACATCCTCCAGGCTGTGATCTTCGTGTTCTTCGCAGCAGAGCAGTTCCTGTCCGGCTACCGGCAGAAGCTGGTGGTCAAGAGCACTCAGGAGGAGCTGAAACGGGCCGCGCAAGAGGCTCAAGAGAAAGGGGAGGTGAAGTAAGATGCTGGACCTGATCCTGACTCCCGATTTCTTCTTCGCTATACTGCGTATCACTGCCCCCATCCTGTTCGCCACCTTGGGCGCTGTGGTGGGTGAAAAGGCCGGTGTGTCCAACATCGGTCTGGAGGGCATTATGATGATGTCCGCCCTGTTTGGCTCCCTCACCTCTTATTGGACGGGTTCTTGGTTCGTTGGCCTTCTGGTGGCCCTGATCGTTGGCGTGCTGGAGGCTCTGCTCATGGGCTTCTTCGCCTTTAACCTGAAGACCGACATCATCCTTACCGGTATCGCTGTGAATATGATCGGCTCCGGCGGCACCCTGTTCCTGGTAAAGGTCATCACCAACATCACCGAGGGCAAGCCTCTGGCCTCCACCACCTCGCTGATCACGGCCGTCAACCAGATCCCCTCCTGGAACATCCCCCTCATCAAGGATATCCCCGTGGTGGGTGATGTGCTGTCCGGTCACTCTATCCTGACCTATATCGCCTTCCTGCTGGTGTTCCTCACTTGGGTGCTGCTGTACAAGACCCCTCTGGGGCTGAACATCCGCTCCGTGGGTGAGAACCCCAACGCCGCCGCCTCCGTGGGCGTCAGCGTTCTGAAGGTGAAGTACATCGCCATCGGCTTCTCCGGCCTGATGGCCGGCTTCGGCGGTGCATTTATGTCTATGTACTACGCCATGGGCTGGTCTCTGGACATGGTGGCCGGCCGCGGCTTCATCGCTCTGGCGGCCCAGGCCATGGGCGGCGGTGAGCCTCTGGGCTCCATGCTGTCCGCTCTGGTCTTCGGCTTCGCCCAGGCCCTGAGCATCAAGGTCTCCTCCAAGGGTATCGACTCCAACCTGGTCACCCCCATCCCCTATCTGGTGACCATTCTGGGTCTGGTGGTCTTCGCTCTGGTCCTCCGCAGCAAGGTCAAGCGCCAGCACTCTGCCGCTGCCCTGAAAGAGGCGGAGAAAAAGTAATGATCCGGCATCTGCCGCCCGGCGCGCCGGGCGGCAGATATTTTTAACTCCATTTCGTCCCGCACTCCTCCATAAGGGAAACAGACGAGAATGGACAGACGTTTTCAGAGAGGAATGATACTGTGAGTCAACCCAAAAAGATCCCCCTCATTTTGGATGGCGACCCCGGCCACGACGACGCCATCGCATGGATGCTCGCTAAGGCCAGCCCTGTCTTTGATATCCGGGCCGTGACCACCTGCGCCGGCAACCAGACCATCGAAAAGACCACCTACAACGCCCGGCGCATCTGTACTCTGCTGGGCATTGATGCTCCCGTCGCCATGGGCCGCCCCGGCCCCTTGCTGTCTGACCCCATCACCGCAGGCAACATCCACGGTCAAAGCGGTCTGGACGGCCCCGCCCTGCCCGAGCCCGCCGCCGAGCTGTCCCCCCTTGGGGCAGTGGAGCTGATGGCCCAGGTGCTGCGCGAAAGTACCGAACCGGTCACCGTCGTCTCCACCGGCCCCCAGACCAACGTGGCTGCCCTGCTTCTGGCCCATCCGGAGCTGAAGGAAAAGATCGCCTGCATCTCCCTCATGGGCGGCGGCATCGCCACGGGCAACTGGACCCCCGCCGCTGAGTTCAACATTCTGGTGGACCCGGAGGCGGCCCAGATCGTATTTCAGTCCGGTATCCCGGTGAATATGGCCGGTCTTGACGTGACGGAAAAGGCATTGATCTTCCCCGAGGACTTTGAGCGCATCCGCGCCGTGGGCAACCAGGTGGCAGAAGTCGTAGCCCAGTGGCTGGAGTTCTTTTACCAGTTCCACCGCACCATTGGCTATACCGGCGCCCCCCTCCACGACCCCTGCGCCGTGGCTGTGCTGCTCAAGCCGGAGATCTTTACCATCGGGGAGTACAATGTGCAGGTAGAGACGGCGGGCGAATACTGCCGCGGCGCTACCATCGCGGATATCCGGGGCTACGCCGAGAGCAAGGCTCCCAATGCCCGCTGCCTTATGAATGTAGACCGTCAGGCCTTTGTGGACCTGATTGTAGAGGCAGTCAAGTCCTATGACGGAAGAGAGGTGCCGGTATGAGTAAAATTCCTGTCTGGTTCGACACGGATATCGGCGTAGATGATGCAGTCGCCTTCCTGGTGATGAACAAGCTGCCTCAGCTGGAGGTAAAGGGCATCTCCGCCGTGGCGGGCAACGTGGAGCTGATCCACACCTATGCCAATGCCCGGAACATCTGCGCCTTTGTGGGCGCGGACTACCCGGTGTACAAGGGCGCAGACCGCCCCCTGCTGCAGGAGGCCCGCACCGCCGCCTACTTCCACGGAGAAAACGGTCTGGGCAACGCCACCCTGCCCGAATCCACCGCCCCCCATCAGGAGAAGCCCGCCTGGGACGCCCTGTACGAGGCCGCTGTGGCCGCCAAGGGGGAGCTGCAGGTGATTGCGGTAGGCCCCCTGACCAATATCGCCATTACCTTGGGCAAATATCCCCAGATCAAGTCCCTGCTCAAACGCATCCTCATTATGGGCGGCAGCGCCGTTAAGGGCAACACGACCCCCGCCGCCGAGTTTAATATCTACGCCGACCCCCACGCCGCGCAGCTGGTATTCAAATCCGGTGTTCCCATCGTTATGTGCGGCCTGGATGTGACCATGTCCGCCTATCTGACTCCCGAGGAGGTTGCAGACCTGGGACAGCACGACTCCCCCGTATGCCGCTTCTTCCACGAGAGCACCAAGCTGCCCCTGGCCTTCCTGGAGCGCGGGGGACAGCAGACAGGCCTTTGTCTCCACGATGCGTGCCCCGTGGTATTCCTCACTCACCCCCAGTTGTTCCAGGGGCAGGAAGCCGGCGTGTTTGTAGAGACGCAGAGCACCTTCTGCAACGGAAAAACAGTCACCGACCTGTGGAGCGATAAGAAGTTCCCCGTGAAAAACACCTTCGTGGTGCTGGACGTAGATCGCCCCGCCTTCGTTGATCTGGTTCAGAAGCTGATGCTCAGCTACTAAAAAATCACGAATCCGGATTTTGGCTTCCGTTTTATTCCATCCAGTTCCTTTTCCCGCTCTCTGTCCACAGTTTGTGGACAGAGAGCGGTGTTTTTGTAACAGGAGGCCGTATACACCCCACACGCGGCCGTATTTGCCCTGCGGAAACTCCCGTTTTTTCTGTCTTATCTCCCTCTTTTTTCTGAATATACCCAAAAAAACACTTCCGATTTGTTAGGTTTTATCCCCCTTGGGGATTGACATTCCGCCGCCTGTTTGCCTATAATGGGTAGCAATCCCATTCCCCTGTATCATACACGAATGGGCATAGCTTTAGAGTTTTCTTTGAAAGGGGTTTCCGAAAACTATGAATGATCGTGTCTACAACTTCGCCGCAGGTCCCTCCACCATGCCTCTGTCTGTGCTGGAGCGCGCCGGGTCAGAGATCACCAACTACCACGGCAGTGGTATGTCAGTGATGGAGATGAGTCATCGATCTAAGGTTTTCATGGCGATTCACGCCCAGACCCAGGAAAAGCTCTGCCGGATCATGAACATCCCCCAGGGCTATAAGACGCTGTTCCTTCAAACCGGCGCTACCGGCCAGTTCGCCGCCATCCCCCTGAACCTGATGGGGGAAGCCGGCAAGGCTGACTACGCCGTGACCGGCAACTTTTCCAACCTGGCCATGAAGGAGGCCAAGAAGTACGGCGCCGTAAACATCGCCGCCGACTCCTCCGACCGGGACCACTCCTATATCCCCGCCCAGGATCAGCTGAAGCTGGATCCGGAGGCCAGCTACTTCTACTACTGCGCCAACAACACCATTTACGGCACCGAGTGGCAGTATGTCCCCCAGGTCGGTAATGTGCCTCTTGTGTGCGATATGTCCTCTGACATCCTGTCCCGCCCGGTGGACGTATCCAAGTACGGCCTGATCTACGCCGGCGCCCAGAAGAACATGGCCCCCGCCGGACTGACCGTGGTCATCATCAAGGAGTCTCTGGCGGGCCATGAGCTGCCCATCACCCCCACCATTCTGAACTATCAGACTATGATTGAGAAGGACTCCATGTACAACACCCCGCCCTGCTGGAATATCTATATGCTGGGCCTGGTGCTGGACTGGATCGACGAGCAGGGCGGTCTGGAAGGCATGGAGAAGCTGCGCACCCTCCGCTCTGAAATGCTGTACGACGTGCTGGACAGCTCCCGTCTGTTCCGCTGCCATGCGGAGAAGGGCTCCCGCTCCGGTATGAATGTCACCTTCCGCACAGGCAGCGAGGAATTGGACGCCAAGTTCGTCCAGGAGGCCACCGCCGCCGGCTTCGTCAACCTGAAGGGCCACCGCAAGGTGGGCGGTATGCGCGCCAGCATCTATAATGCAATGCCCGTTGAAGGCGTGGAGAAGCTCTGCGACTTTATCAAGGCTTTCGATAAAAATAATTGATTTCTTCACACGAAAACTTCTGTCATTGCGAGTCAGTTTTTCTCGGGCCCCCCGGCAAAGCCGAAGGCTTTGTTGGGGAAAGGAGGAACAAGGGAGTGCAGCAAGGGATGCCCTCACTTGGGCGTCTCTTGCGAAACGCACTTTGTGACGACTCGGCGCGGCAATCCGTTTTCTCGGACCTTGAGGATACGGATTCCCACGGCAATGACATCGCTCTTTCGCCTGTAATGGCCTACTTTATAAAATAGATTTGAGGTATGCTTTATGTACCGCGTTAAAACATTGAACAAGATCTCCACGCTGGGTTTGGACCAGCTGAATAAAGACCGTTTTCAGGTGGGTGCCGACGTAGAAAACGAAGACGGCATCCTTGTCCGCTCCGCCCCCATGCAGGATTATGTGTTCCCCAGCGCCCTGCGGGCCATCGCCCGGGCAGGGGCGGGCACCAACAACATCCCCATCGACCGCTGCTCTGAAAACGGCATTGTGGTGTTCAACACCCCCGGCGCTAACGCCAACGCCGTGAAGGAGCTGGTCATTGCCGCCCTGCTCATCGCCTCCCGTGATATCATCGGCGGCAGCCGCTGGGTCACGGAACAGGCCGCTGACCCCGGCGTCGACCTGGCCGCCGCCGTAGAAAATGGCAAGTCTGCCTTTGTAGGCCCCGAGCTTTACCGCAAGACCTTAGGTGTCATCGGTCTGGGTGCCATCGGTGCTCTGGTTTGTAACGCCGCCCTGGACTTAGGGATGGATGTGTACGGCTATGACCCCTTCCTGTCTGTGGACGCCGCCCTCCGTCTGGACCGCCATGTCCATGTGGTGAAGGATGTGAACGACCTGTACCGGGTCTCTGACTATGTTACCATCCACGTGCCTTACAGCAAGGACACCAAGGACTTCATCAACGCCGAGGCCATCGCCAAGATGAAGGGACAGGCCCGGGTGCTGAACCTGGCTCGCGGCGGTCTGGTGAACGATGACGACATGATCGCCGCGCTGAAGTCTGGCCGCATTGCCAAATATGTCACCGACTTCCCCGACGAGAAGATCGTGGCCGCCCCCAACGTGGTAGCTCTGCCCCACCTGGGCGCCTCCACTCCCGAGAGCGAGGACAACTGCGCTGTTATGGCCGCCCGCCAGCTGCGGGACTACCTGATCAACGGCAACATCCGCAACTCCGTGAATATGCCCAACGTGGACCAGGAGTGGAGCGGCATCTCCCGCCTGTGCCTGATCCATAAAAACGTTCCCTCCATGCTGACCCAGATCATGTCCATCCTCTCCAAGGAGGGCGTGAACGTAGAAAACATGACCAACAAGTCCAAGAAGGACTACGCCTATACCATGGTGGATATC
>Ga0129311_1000827_pt1 | contig 24673 bp, 30 predicted proteins | sample Go1ome_FD_94435 | JGI IMG/M metagenome (GOLD analysis project Ga0129311, IMG submission 94435) | Western lowland gorrila individual fecal microbial communities from Wisconsin, USA - Go1022B metagenome | ecosystem: Host-associated > Mammals > Digestive system > Large intestine > Fecal | place... | reverse complement strand
TATGAATAGCAGGTCAAATATACGCGTTATAGAGTCATTTCGTATGGGCAGCAATAAGTTTGTCGCTATCATAGAGGTTAGTAATAACTTCTATGTTATTGGCGTGGGTAAGGAAGAGATTACCTTGATTGACAAGCTTGATTCTGAGAGCGTTTCCGACATAAAAAATGCCCAGATGAAGGACCTTGGTAAGAAGATTGATTTTAAAGAGATATTGTCTCAGATAAAAAATAAAAGTGTGGACAGAGAACACACTGAAGATAAAGACGAAACAAAGTAGGTAATGGGATGAAATATAGGAGACTACGCAAATACATACTGCTTTTTATGATTGCTCTGGCTGTTATATTTTCAGGCTCTAGCTCATATGCGACCAGTGTTACACCTGATACAGACGCTGAACAAGGTTTAGATGGTGAACTAACTAATGTTGATGATGGTGTTTCAGTTGGCCTTACACTTAATTCTAATTCTGACGAGACGACCTTATCAGGTACGCTCCAGATTTTGCTGGTTATTACAATAATTTCATTAGCTCCATCAATTCTTGTGATGGTGACTTCATTTACCAGAATTATTGTTGTTCTGCATTTCTTAAGGACGGCAATAGGTACACAATCGTCACCACCTAACAATGTATTGATAGGGCTCTCCTTGTTTTTAACCCTATTTATAATGAGTCCTGTGTTTGCACAGGTAAAAACTGATGCCATAGATCCGCTTAATGCGCAGGAGATTACGCAGGAGGAAGCGGTCCAGAGAGGTCTTGTGCCTATTCGTGAATTTATGATTAACCAGACAAGACAGGATGATATAAGACTTTTTATGGATATAGCCAAGATGGATACGGTTGACAGTGTGGATGAGATACCTATAACCGTTATCATTCCTGCATTTATTATAAGTGAGCTTCGTGCCGCATTTATTATTGGATTTATGATATATATTCCTTTTATTATTATAGATATGGTTGTGTCATCAGTACTTATGTCTATGGGTATGATGATGCTGCCGCCTACAACTATTTCCATGCCGTTTAAGATATTACTGTTTATACTTGCAGATGGATGGAATCTTGTCATAGGTAATTTGGTTAATTCATTTAATTTTTGAGATAGCTGATTAAGAGGTGATTTACATTGAGTACAGGTGACGTTGTTAATATTACAATACAGGCAGTTTGGCTTATCATAAAATGTAGTGCTCCTATGCTCATTTCTTCACTTGTTATAGGACTTATTATAAGTATATTCCAGACTGTAACATCTATTCAGGAGCAGACACTTACATTTGTACCTAAGCTTCTTGTTATATTGCTTGTACTTATATTGACTGGTGATTGGATTATGAATAACATAGTCAGCTTTATAGATAATCTCTATTCACAGTTTGGAACAATGGTGAGGTAAGACAGTATGGATTTGTCAATATCAACCAGAACTTTAGAGGCATTCTTGTTGGTTGTGGTTAGAAGCGGAGGCTTTGTGGCTGTTGCACCGCTGTTTGGACATAAGAGTGTCAATGCGAGACTTCGCGTTTTGACTGCTATATGCATATCACTTACTATCTTTTCAGCTACAGATATCACGCTCCCTGAATATAACACAGTATTTGGGTATTCTCTACTTGTTATTAAGGAGGTTGTTGTAGGTTTATCACTTGGATTTGCTGCGAGCATAACAATGTCGATACTTAAGGTTGCAGGTGAATTTATAGACAGAGAGATTGGTTTACCATGGCAACTAACTTTGATATGAGTGCAGGCGGAATGATAACTGTAACCTCTGAATTATATGACAGAATGGTGTATGCTGTAATTTTGATTACTAACATGCATTATTACATATTAAAGGCATTAGCACAATCCTTTGAGCTTGTACCTATAGGACGTGTAAATGTCAATTATCTGTCTCTTTACAGTGGTGTACTTGGCTTTATGGGACAGTATTTCAGTATAGGTTTTAGAATTGCAATGCCAATTTTTATTGGAGCATCTGTACTTAATATTATATTGGGTGTTCTTGCAAAAAGCTCACCACAGCTTAATATGTTTTCAGTCGGTATGCAGCTAAAGGTGTTGGCTGGACTTGTAGTTTTATCTATAGCAGTTATGTTTATTCCTAATATAGCTACATATCTCATGGAGAGAATGCAGGACATATTATCGTCTATTATGGGAGCATTGTAGGATGATTTTTGATGAATACGTTATGTTAGAATATAATCTTCAGTTTTTTGCTGATGAAGGTGGTGAGAAAACCGAAGATCCTACAGCGAAGAAGCTGGAAGACTCAAGAAAAGAAGGACAGGTTGCTAAAAGTAAAGAGCTTTCTAATGCCTGTTCACTTTTGGCTTTATTCTTAAGCTTAAAGTTATTTGTGGGATTTATCGGACAGAGGCTTACAGAGACTTTTTTTGTTTTTTGGAGGGATATGCCTCTGTTTGTGAATAATACCTTTGACTCGGTTACAGTATGGCAGTATTTGTTAGAGGTTATAATGTATGTTCTTGTAACTTGTCTGCCATTTATGCTCGTGGCATTTGTGATTTCGTTCCTGGCACAGAGATTACAGATAAAGTGGAAGGTTACAACTAAGCCTTTACAGCCTAAGTTTAGTAAGCTTAATCCTATAAATGGATTTAAGAGAATGTTTTCAAAACAGGCGTTATTTGACCTTGCACTGTCACTGTTTAAGATAGTTTTATTTTGTGCAGTAAGTTATTCAGTAATCAAGGACAATATTGGGGCATTTATAACTGTATATGACCTTACAATAGAGGATTCACTGAGTGTTTTGTTTGATCTTGTTATGGAGCTTGGCATAAAGATTTCTATGGTTTATGCTGTAATAAGCGTTGCTGATTTATTCTATCAGAGGTGGAAACATAAAAAGGACCTTAGAATGACAAAGCAGGAGGTCAAGGATGAATTCAAGAATTCTGAGGGAGATCCTAAGGTTAAATCCCAGCAGAGACAGCGTATGCAACAGGCTTCAAGACGCAGGATGATGCAGAGCATTCCTGAGGCTGACGTTGTAATCACAAACCCTACACATTTTGCAGTGGCATTAAGGTATGATAATACTTTAAGTCAGGCTCCTGTAGTTACGGCTAAGGGTGCAGATTATCTTGCTATGAAAATCAAAGATATTGCCAGAGAAAATGATGTTGAGATAGTAGAGAATAAACCACTTGCGAGAATGCTTTATTCTAATGTCGAGGTTGGAAATGAAATTCCTGCTGAACTGTATCAGTCGGTTGCTGAGGTTCTCGCTTACGTTTATAGAATAAAAAATAAAGTTAGTTAAGTTACGTTTAATATATAGAAGGGAGGAAAGTGAATATGAAGAAGAATGATATGTTCCTTGGAATTTATCTGCTCGCAGCTGTTATATTTTTCATTATTCCTATTCCTTCACGGTTACTTGATGTACTGATACTTTTTAATGTGTCAATGTCACTTATAATTGTTTTCAACTGTCTTTTTACAAGTGAGACACTTAATATGTCAGGTTTCCCTACATTGTTGCTTTTTACTACTATTTTTCGTATATCGCTTAATGTATCGTCAACAAGACTTATACTTTCAACCGGTAATCCTGGAAAGGTCGTAGAGGTCTTTGGTTCGTTCGTTGGTGGCGGTAACCTTGTAATAGGTGCAATCATATTTGTTGTACTTATAATTGTGCAGATGATGGTAATAAATAAAGGTTCAGAGCGTGTATCTGAGGTAACTGCAAGATTTACTCTTGATGCTATGCCTGGTAAACAGATGGCTATAGATGCTGACCTTAGTGCGGGAACGATAACCGACAAGGAGGCAATGGAGAGACGTCAGAAGATTCAGGAGGAGTCAGCATTCTTCGGAGCCATGGATGGTGCTTCAAAGTATGTAAAGGGAGATGCAACAGCAGGTCTTATTATCACCCTTATTAATATTGTAGGTGGACTTATACTCGGTATGACATCCATGGGACTTTCTGCTACGGAGGCACTCAGTAAGTTCACTATCCTTACAATCGGTGATGGACTTGTATCCCAGATACCATCAATGCTTATATCACTGTCAACAGGTATATTGGTAACAAAGGCCTCTAAGGAGGAGAACATAGGAGATATCTTAATAGGACAGTTGTTCAGCATACCTAAGGTTTTATTCATGGTTGGCGGAACGATGCTTGGACTTGGTATATTTACACCTCTTAACTTTTTCTTCTGTGCAGCATATGGTGTGCTGTTTATCGTGCTTGGATTTTCTATCAGAGGACAGGAGCAGGAGAAGGCTATCAAGGAAGAGGTTGAGGAGGAAGAGGTTCAGGCTGATGAGGTCAGAAGACATGAGAATGTTAATTCGCTCCTTCAGGTTGATCCTATTGAATTGGAGTTTGGTTATGGTATAATACCATTAGCGGATGTAAATCAGGGTGGAGATTTACTGGATCGTGTTGTTATGATTAGAAGGCAGATAGCACTTGAGCTTGGTGCTGTCGTTCCAATAATAAGACTTAGAGATAATATACAGCTTAATCCTAACCAGTATATCATCAAGATTAAGGGTATACAGGTGAGCGAGGGCGAGATTTTGTTTGACCACTATATGGCTATGAATCCGGGTTATGTTGAGGAGGAGATAACAGGTATACCAACACTTGAACCTGCATTTCATCTTGAGGCAATGTGGATTACGGAGTCACAGAGAGAACGTGCGGAGTCTCTTGGCTATACAGTTGTAGATCCGCCATCTATTATTGCTACGCATTTGACAGAGGTTATCAAGTCTCACTTAGATGAGTTGTTGACAAGACAGGATGTTCAGAATCTTATCGATAATATCAAGGAGAATAATAAGACTCTTGTCGATGAACTTGTTCCTAAGCTGCTTGGCGTTGGTGATATACAGAAGGTATTGCAGAACTTGTTAAGAGAGGGAATCTCAATAAGAGATCTGGTTACAATATTTGAGACTCTCGCAGATTATGCATCGACAAGCCGTGACACCGACATACTTACTGAGTATGTGCGCCAGAGCTTAAAGAGAGCAATCTCTAACAAGTATTTTGGTGATGAAGAGATGACAACAGTGATAACCTTGGATCCTAAGGTTGAGCAGATGATTATGGGCTCTATAAAGCAGACTGAGCAGGGGGCGTATATATCCTTAGATCCTGCAATTACCAAGAAGATTCTTAAGTCCACAGAGGTTGAGATTAAGAAGCTTGAGAACAAGGGACAGGCACCGATAATCATAACGTCGCCTATAGTAAGAATGTATTTTAAGAAGCTGACAAGCGATTATTTTAAGGATTTAATTGTTATATCATACAATGAGATAGACTCTGACATAGAATTAAAGTCGGTAGGAGTGGTGACAATCGATGATAATTAAGAAATATAAGGCAAAAACTGAAAAAGAAGCTATTCTTATGGCACAGGAGGAGCTTGGCTCGGGTGCGATAGTTATGAATGTCAAGACTATTAAGCCGGGTGGAATAATGAGGCTGTTTAAGAAAACGAGAGTTGAGCTTACTGCCGCTATTGATGACCATATCACAGAAAAGGCTCCTGTTTCTGAGGATACTAATACCAAGGAGAATGATACATATCATTTTGGCACAGGATTTTCGGACAATAAAGATGAGTACAGCGAGGAAGCCAAGAATGCTATTGAAGAGAAGATTAACAGTATTGCAAAGCTTCTTGAGCAGCAGATGACGGTTTCGGCACATGAGGATAATGGCATAAGGGATAATGTGAAACCAGCAAGGTCTGAGGATAAGAATACAGATATAGAGGATAATACTCATGCTGACAGTGATAACAGCAGCTCACATACACCGAATAAGATAGCTGAGCTTATACATAAGCAGCTTATTAATAATGAGGTAAAGGACAAATATGCTGATATGCTTATAGAGGAGCTTGGGGAAGCTGGAGATAAGCAGTCTGTTGACAATGCTCTTGCCAATGCATATCAGAAGATAGTTCTTAAGCTTGGCGAGATAAAGTCACTTAAAGCTGGTGAGAATAAGCCTAAGATAGTATTTTTTGTTGGAAATACAGGTGTTGGTAAGACAACGACGATGGCTAAGCTTGCCTCGAAGTGTAAGCTTGAGGATAAGCTCTCCGTTGCGATGCTATCGGTAGATACTTACAGGATAGCGGCAATAGAGCAGATAAAGACATATGCCAACATATTGAGTGCTCCGATGGAGGTTGTGTATACTCCTGATGACATGAAGAAATATGTTGAAAAATATAGCGACTGTGACCTTATAATGGTTGATACTGCCGGAAGGTCACATAGAAATGAGGAACAGAGAGAGGATCTTAAGGCTATACTTGATTCTGTTTCTGATTATGAGAAGGAAATTTTCCTTGTTGTAAGTGTAACAACTAAGTACAGTGATTTATATGATATAGCAGAGACTTATGGTAAACTGTTTGATTATCGTATAATATTTACCAAGCTTGATGAGACAAATGGACTTGGCAGTATTCTTAACCTTAAGCTTGATACAGGTAAGGAATTGTCATATGTCACATGGGGACAGAATGTGCCTGATGATATCGGTGTACTAAACCCTCAGATTATAGCTAAGAAGCTGTTGGGAGGTGCAAAGTAGAATGGATCAGGCAACTAGATTAAGACAGATGGTTCAGAATGAACCTAAGATGACCTCAGCAAGGGTTATAGCTGTTACAAGTGGAAAGGGGGGGGTCGGAAAGACCAGCCTGTCTGTCAATCTGGCGATAGAGATTGCCAAGACAGGAAAGCGGGTTGTAGTATTTGATGCGGACTTCGGACTTGCCAATGTTGAGGTTATGCTTGGGATAAGACCAAGATATAACCTGTTGGATTTAATACATGATAAGAGGGATATAAGAGAGATTATCACAAATGGACCACTTGGAATTGGTTTTATATCAGGTGGCTCAGGTGTTGCTGAGCTTGCGGCATTAGATGGAAACAGCATTAAGCTTCTTATTTCTGAGTTAGCTAAATTAGATAAGCTGTATGACGTTGTAATAATTGATACGGGTGCCGGAATAACAGATTCAGTTATGGAGTTTGTGATGGTTAGTCCTGAGGTGCTGCTTGTTGTGACACCAGAGCCTACATCAATAACGGATGCATATTCATTACTTAAGGTCTTGCGAAAAAAAGAGAAATTTAATCCTCTATATAAGACGATACATGTAGTTTCAAACAGGGTGGAGAATATTGAGGAAGGAAGAGAAATCTACAGTAAGATAAATACTGTATCATCTAAGTTTTTGAACACCAAATTACAATTTTTAGGCTCTGTTCTTCAGGATAAGAGTGCTTCCATGGCTATTATTGAACAAAAGCCTGTTGTTATGGCATATCCGTCATCACAGGCGGCAAGATGTATATCGGAGCTTTCAGGCAGACTTATGAATGAACAGGTAGAAGAGTATAAGAAACGTGATGGAATTGCTAAGGTATTTCTTGAGTTTATAAAGTCGAGAAAGAAATTAAGATAAAAGGGGACTGTTATGGGAATCTCAATTGGTAACAAGCTTGAGCTTGTATTGCTGGATCAGATTATTAAGAATGAAAAAAACAGAAAAGTATATGTGAGCAAGATATATGATTTTATTAATGACAATACTCTTCAGATAGCTATGCCTATATATGAGGGTAAGATTGTACCATTGCCATTAAACGAGAAGTATTCTGCTTGCTTTTATACTGATAAGGGACTGCTACAGTGTAATGTTATAGTTACAGCAAGATATAAGAGCGGAAATCTCTTCTTTTTGGAGATAACTATGCTCGGTGAGCTCACTAAGGTTCAGAGAAGAGAGTTTTACCGTTATCAGTGCCTGCTTGATGCAAAGATGAGAATAGTATCAGATGATGAGTACGAGACAGGTATTCCGGATGATTTATCCGTACCTGAGGAAGCTCTTGAGTATCCTGTCAAGCTGCTTGATGTTAGCGGGGGCGGAACAAGACTTGCATCAAAGCATGATATAGAGAAAAATGAAATTGTAAAAGTAAAGTTTATGGTTCATGTTTTAGGAGAGAGCATGAGCTTTAATCTCTTTGCAAGAATACTTGGAAGTACACCTATGCAGGGAAGAAGAGACTTGTTTGAACAGCGCTTGGAATTTATGAAGATAACACAGGAAGAGAGAGATAAAATTATCAGATATATATTTGAGAGCGAGAGAATGGAGAGAAAAAGAGAGATAGGCGGATAATAAATGAAAAAAGCATACGAGCAGGGTGACTCTGCACTTATGAGAAGAGGGGTATCTGATATAATAGAGAAAGATAGTGAAAACACACAAAAAATATATGGTAAAAAGCTTGTTGCGATAGTATCTTCCACAGGCGGACCGAGGGCCCTTCAGCAGGTTATTCCGAAGCTTCCTAAGAATCTTGATGCACCGGTGCTTGTTGTACAGCATATGCCGGAAGGCTTTACGAATACGCTGTCAATAAGGCTCAATCAGCTAAGTGCGATAGAGGTTGAGGAGGCATCTGATGGTGTGCTTGTTGAAGCGGGACATGTATATATTGCAAAGGGCGGAAAACATATGGTTTTGGAATCCAAGAAGAGTAAGGTAAGGCTTAAGCTTGACGATTCCGAGCCGGTTGTAGGTCTAAAACCCTGTGGCAATAATATGTTTGAGAGTCTGTGCGATATGCCCTATGATGAGATAATATGTGTTGTATTAACCGGAATGGGAGCAGATGGCACGAAGGGAATAAAGACACTGTCAAAGCATAAGAGTATATATGTTATAGCTCAGGATAAGAAGAGCAGTACAGTATATGGAATGCCTAAAGCTGTGTACGAGAGCCATATTACGGATAAAGTGTGTGATATAAAGGATATTGCAGATGAAATAGTTAAGAAAGTAGGGGTGCGATAATGGATTTAAGTCAATATTTGGAGATTTTTATCGATGAGACAAAGGAACATATCCAGACATTGAATGACCAGGTACTTATATTGGAGGCTGAGCCTGATAATATTGATACGGTCAATGAGATATTCAGAGCGGCTCATTCCCTTAAGGGTATGGCTGGTACTATGGGATTTAAGCGTATGCAGAGACTTACCCATGATATGGAGAATGTTTTCTCGGAGATAAGAAATGGAAAACTCAATGTAAACGCTGACATGATAGACATAGTTTTCAAGTGTCTTGATGCTATTGAGGGATATCTTGCCAATATTATAGAGACTTCTGATGAAGGAACAGAGGATAACGAGGAGGTTATAGCTCTCCTTAATGCAGCACTTGAGCAGGGCAATGGAGATACTGCCAAGGAAGCTGAGAGTGCAAAGCCTGAGGCTGAAAAGGAAAACAAATCCGACGCACCATCTGATAGAAGAAAGTATTTATCTATCCCTATAGCTGATTTTGAGAAGAATGCCATGACAGAGGCAAAGGCTGGCGGACTTCATGTATATGCAACAACAGTATATATACAGGAGACGTGTCTGCTTAAGGCAGCCAGAGCATTTCTTGTGTTTAAAGGACTTGAGAATAAGGGTGAGATAATTAAGTCAGTGCCTAGTGCACAGGACATAGAAGACGAGAAGTTTGAATTTGATTTTTCTATGTTTATTATATCTGATAAGCCTTTGGAGGATATCAAGAAGGCTATAGAGAATGTATCAGAGATAGAAGAGGTACTTATAGAGGAATACAATATACCGGAGCAGGTTGAGGAGACGAGCAAACCTAAGGAGGCTGAGGCAGACAAGCCGGAGGCTAAGGATAATAAGCCTGCAAAGGCGGATGACAAGAAGGCTCATGCCAAGACCGGTAATAAGCCTGTTGTAAACCGTTCTGTAAGAGTAGATATTGAGAAGCTCGATGATTTGATGAACCTTGTATCAGAGCTTATCATTGCTAAGAATGGTCTTGTTTCTGTTACAGGTGCAGTAGCAGCTCAGGAGCAGACATTTAATGAGCAGATAGAGTATCTTGAGAGAATTACAACAAACCTGCATGAATCAGTTATGAAGGTTAGAATGGTTCCTATTGAGAGCGTTGTAAACAGATTCCCAAGAATGATCAGAGACCTGTCTAAAAAGCTTAACAAAGAGATGGAGCTTATTATGACTGGTGAGGATACAGAGCTTGACCGTACTGTAATTGATGAAATCGGAGATCCGCTTATGCATATGCTCAGAAATGCAGCAGACCACGGTCTTGAGTCAACAATAGACAGATTAAAGCTTGGCAAGCCACAGGTTGGTACAATCAGACTTGATGCATATCAGGATGGTAACAATGTTACTATAGAGGTATCAGATGACGGTGCCGGTGTTGATGTTGAGAAGATTAAGAGAAAGGCTATAGAGAAGGGAACACTTACTGAGGAGCAGGCAGAATATATGTCTGAGAAGGAAGCGATAGACCTTTTGTTCCAGCCGGCATTTTCAACTGCTGAGAAGATATCAGATGTATCAGGACGAGGTGTTGGCCTTGATGTTGTTAAGAATAAGATAGAGGGACTTGGTGGAGATGTAGAGGTTGTAACCAAGCTTGGAGAGGGAACAACATTTATAGTAAGACTTCCACTTACACTTGCTATTATACAGGCACTTATGGTTGATGTATCAGGTGAGAAATATGCACTTCCACTTAATTCAATAGTTACAGTGGAGGAGATATTGCCGGAGGATATCAAGTATGTACATACTAAGGAGGTTATCAACCTGAGAGGAACAGTTATTCCTCTTGTAAGACTTAACGAGGTGCTTGATATTGAGCCACTGAGTGAAGAAGAGGATGGACTTGACGATGACACAATAATAGTTGTAATTGTCAAGAAAGGTGATAGACAGGCAGGCCTTGTTATTGACAAACTGTTAGGTCAGCAGGAGATAGTTATCAAACCGCTTGGTAAATTTATCAGAGTTCCAAAGATGATAAGCGGTGCAACTATCCTTGGTAATGGTGAGGTAGCACTTATTATTGATTCAAATACATTAGTATAGATGGAGGTGTAAGGATGGATACAAATGCAGTAAGCAGTGATTCAAAACAGTATATAATGTTAAGATTTGACAGCGAGCAATATGGTATTGATATATCTTACATAGATAATATAGTAAGATTACAGCCTATTACCAGAGTTCCACATACACAGCCGTATTTTCTTGGTATTATCAACTTAAGAGGTGAAATTATACCGGTAATGAGTATGCGTAAGAAATTTGAACTCCCTGACAAGGAAAATACTAATGCTTCGCGTATATTGATACTGAAGTTAGAGGGAAATGCCAAGATTGGAATATTAGTAGATGAGGTAAGAGAGGTAGTAACACTTACTGATGACGATATAGAGAAGATTACATCAGACACATCAGATACAAGGGCGTATCTCACAGGAGTAGGTAAGTACAATGACACTCTTATTTCCCTCCTTAATATATCAGTTTTAATATCTGATATTGAGAATGAGTAAGGAGTCTGCCTATGGATGAAAAGCAGGATAAGCTGTCAGAACAGGTAAAAAATGCACTTACAGAGCTTGGCAATATTGGTGCGGGTAATGCTGCGACATCATTATCTGTGCTTTTATCCTCCAAGCTTACTATGACACCGCCACAGGTAAAGCTATATGATTTCAATGATTTAGAGAATATACTTGGCGGACCTGATGCAACAGTTGTAGGTGTACTTAGCAGCGTAGAGGGTGAATTAAAGGCTATATTGCTTTTTGTTGTTGGAGTTGAAGATGCAAAGCATTTGGTGAAGGCGCTTATGGGACAGGATGTTGAATGGCATTCAGAGATAGGGCTTTCTGCCGTAAATGAGATTGCAAACATTATTATTGGCTCATATGTATCTTCACTTGAGACTTTATCGGGATTAAAGATAAGGTATGCATTGCCGCAGATATGCATTGACATGGCTGGTGCAATACTTAGTGTTCCGTGTATAGAATTTGGTAAGGTTGGAGATAAAGCTCTGCTTATCAATTCACAGTTTATGGCAGGTGAACAGGCGATAAATGGCTATATCATGATGGTGTCAGAGTTACATTCTTATGATGAATTGTTAAAACGTCTGGGAATCGGAGGTAACGATGAGTGAAACTATCAGAGTAGGCATAGCTGATATGAATATATGCACAGCTCCTGATAAGATAACCACTATTGGACTGGGTTCATGTATAGGAGTTGTTTTGTATGATCCCACGGCTAAGGTAGCCGGTCTGGTTCATATTATGTTGCCAGATAGCACCAAAATTAAAAATAACCAGAACAAAATGAAATTTGCTGACTCCGGAATCGCGATGTTAGTAGAGGCACTTGAGAAAAAAGGCATATCCTTAGGAAAGCTTAAAGCTAAAATTGCGGGTGGGGCAAGAATGTTTAATTTTTCTTCTTCTACAGACTTAGGTAGTATAGGAGATAAAAATATTGAGGCAGTTCATACGATTTTGAAGCAATACGGAATACGTATTGTTTCCGAGGATGTAGGTCTGAATTATGGAAGAACTATAGTGTTTAATCCTGAGAATTCAGAGCTTACAGTGATAAAGGCAGGAAAGCAGACCAATATTATATAGCCTGCTTTGTGAGGTGTAGATTTGGATTTTAGAAACAGGTGTAAGAATGTCAGGGCATTTATTGTGCTTCTGGCAGCCATGATAGCACTTTTGCTTAACATAAGATATGACAGAGAATTGCTGGAGTCTCTTATTATATTAATAATCGTTATTGTAGTTTTCTATGTTATATCAACGATAGCGATAATTCTTATTGAGAAAATATGCAACATGGAGAAGATAGAGAAGGTTGAGGAGCAGGAGGATGCTCCAGCAACAGACAGCACCAGCGATGATGAGCAATAGACAATAAAGGGGTGTAACTTAAGATGGCGGTACTGGATAACAAGGAACGCTTATGGATTGAGTACAATCATTCCAAATCCAGTGTTATACGAGAACAGATTATAATTGAATATGTCCCTTTGGTTAAGGTCGTTGCCGGAAGACTGGCTATATATCTTGGTTCCAATGTAGAATATGACGACCTGGTAAGCTATGGAATATTTGGACTTATAGATGCTATAGACAAATATGATTATGGCAAGGGGATAAAATTTGAGACATATGCAAGCCTTAGAATAAGAGGAGCTATCCTTGACCAGATAAGAAAGATGGATTGGATTCCAAGGTCGGTTCGTCAGAAACAGAAGGCTATAGATGCTGCTATTAAGAAGCTGGAAACCATGCATGGAAACAATTATACTGACGAGGATGTTGCAAGAGAGCTTGGAATTTCTGATGAGGAATATTGTACATGGGTAGGTCAGACAAATGTATCTAACATATCTTCATTAGATGATTTCTTAGAGCAGGGAAATGATGTTAAATCATCTAACAATATGGCATACAAGAGAAGTGAGCCGGAGCATGTGATAGAGGAGCAGGAGTTAAAGAGAGCACTCGGTGAGGCAATGGAATCACTTACAGAAAAGGAACAGAAGGTTGTATTGCTGTACTACTTTGAGGAATTAACCCTGAAGGAGATAAGTCGTGTCATGGAGGTATCAGAGTCGAGAGTTTCTCAGCTCCACTCCAAGGCATTAAAAAAGCTTAAAGGCTTCTTAAATGACGATTTTGTACTTTTTATGGGATAGGAAGAGGATGAATAGTGAAATATAAAAACTCATTTTTCCGTATAGAAATAAAAGAAAATGGTACATATATAATTATATACCCGGCAATGGGAGATGGTGCTAAGCTTGATATAAAGGAAATACTTATGTTCCTTGATAAAAAGGGCTGCACCGGATATTCGGCTGATGATATAAAGGCTGCTTTGGACGGGCTTTCAAGTGAGCCTGTCAGAGTAAAGATAAGTGATGTATCGATGACGCCGTTTGATGAGAGTGCAGTTGTTTATGTATCTAAGGATAAAATGACTGTATATATCAGATTTTATCCGCCATCTTCTGGTGGAAAGCTGATGACGAAGCGTGAGATATTAGCCGAGCTTGAGCGTGATAAAATAACTTACGGTATATCAGAGAAGGTAATAGATGTCTTTGTGATGGCAAGACAATATTGCTTAAATATACCGGTTGCCCGCGGCACAAAGCCGGTTATGGCAACGGACACAATAATTAAGTATAATTTTAATACAAGACCACTGGCAAGACCAAAGGTACTTGATGATGGAAGCGTTGACTTCCATGAGTTAAATTTGTTTTCGCCTGTTCATAAGGGTGATGTACTTGCAGTTATGACGCCCCATAGCGTTGGAGCGCCTGGAAAAGACGTGTATGGTCAGGTAGTTGCACAGAATAAGCCACATGTAAAAAGATTGAAATACGGACGTAACATTAAGCTGTCCGAAGATGGATGTCAGATTACAAGTGAAGTAGATGGCAATGTAACATTTACTGATGATACGGTATTTGTGGCTGACACATATAGTGTGGCGGCAGATGTGGATGCATCAACCGGTGATATTGAATATGAAGGCAATGTAATGATTCCCGGAACGGTTAAGACTGGATTTACGGTTAAAGCCAAGGGCGATATACAGGTTAATGGTGTGGTTGAAGGGGCAACCCTTATTGCAGGCGGCAACATAGTCATTAAAAGAGGCGTTCAGGGCATGAATAAGGGTGTAATTACCGCAGGTGGTGATATATGTGCTCAGTTTATAGAAAGCGCCAATGTAAAGGTTGGCGGCAATGTGATTGCCGGCTCCATATTGCAGAGTAAGATAGTATCTGGTGGCAAGATAGTTGTAAGCGGACGTAAGGGCTTTATTGTAGGTGGTGAGATATATTGCGAGACCTCGGTTGAAGTCAACACCATAGGCAATAAGATGGAAACACAGACCTTGATTAAGGTTGGCGTGAAGCCTGAGCTATATGAGGAGATGAAAGGTCTTATCAGTGAGGTTAAGGATATAAATAATTCTGCTGATGAGATAAGCTCATATCTTAATGTGTACAAAGAGAAGCTTAAGCAGGGAGCTAAGCTTACACCAGCTAACATTAAGCAGATTAAGGAATACAATGCAAAGTTAGCTGAGTTAAATGCGGACAGGTCTGCAAAGAACGAGAGACTTACAACCATTAAGGCTATTTTGGATAAGGGAAGAAATGGATTTGTAAAGGTGTTAGGCAATACATATCGAGGAGTGAATATTAATATATCTAATCGGTATTATGTAGTGAAGGATAAGGATGTACACAGCCTGTATAAGATTGTGGATGGAGATATAAGGCCAACCTCATTTTAGGGCTTTACTTTACACGAAAAGAGGGATGATAATATGATATCACCGATAATTGCAACACAGAATTCAGTTCCAATAGCGACAGTGCAGCACAACACAGATGCACAGGCAGCTTTAGCAAACCAGTCTGCGGTAAAACAGGTTCATGAGGAAGAACGACAGGTGAGAGAGACTGTCATTAAGAAGGATGAGGCTGTATTTTATCAGCAAAAGCATGATGCCAAGGAAGAGGGTAAGAACAAATACACGAATTTGTACACCAACAAGAAGAAAAAAGGTGTACAGAAGGAAGAAAAAGACAAGCAGGATATTAACAGAGTTAATTTTGATATACAAATATAATGAGATACGATAGGAGAAAATTATGTCAGCAGTAGTTATTGTACTAATTATTTTAGGTCTTATATTTATATTTGCCAGCTTTGCATTTTCAACTAAGCTGGATAAGGACGGAGAAGGTGAAGAGGGCGAGGTTTCAATCAAGCTCCCTAAGAAGCTTACTGATGAGCAGAAGGAGAAGATTGACAAGCTGATAAATGATTATATGGATGAGCATGTAAATGATAAGATGTCAGACATAGAGGGTAAGCTTTCTGAGATTGTCAACCAGAAAACACTTGCTCTTGGCGATTATGCAGTTACAGTCAATGAGGAGATAGAGCGCAATCACAATGAGGTTATGTTCTTATACAGTATGCTGTCTGACAAGCAGAAGGAGATAATGACAACTGCAACTATGGTTGATGATTATCGCAAGGATATAGAGGCTTATGTTCAGGCTAATCATATTCCGGTTGAGCATGTCGAGGCTCAGGAGGATGAGCAGTTAGAAGAGGCGATTAAGGAAATTGATGAGAATATTGCAGAAGAGGAGCAGGCTGAGGAAGTCAAAGAGGTTGACAGCAGCAGAGATGTAATTCTTGAGATGCATAAATCCGGACTTAGTATACTTGAGATTGCCAAGCATCTTGGACTTGGTGTTGGAGAGGTAAAGCTTGTAGTAGACTTATATCAGGGAGAATCAAAATCATGAAATTAAAATACTTTTTAAGAGGACTTGGCATAGGTATAATATTTGGTGCAATTATAATGTTGGCTGCATATCTCACATCAGGCAGATATAAGCTTACTGATGAGGAGATTATAAGCAGGGCAAAGAACCTTGGAATGGTGTATGAGAGTGATATTGCAACCTCAGGTGATGCTGATAATGAAAAAAGCACAACTGAGGAGGTGACTACGGAGGCTCCTACAACAGAAGCTCCTACAACGGAGAACACCACAGAGGCTACAACAGAGAAGGTAACAGAAGCTACAACTAGGGCAACAACAGAGAGTGCAAAAACTACAGAGGATAAAAAGGACGCTGAATACCAGACAGCAGAGATAACTGTAGTTGGAGGAATGGGTTCACAGCAGGTTGCACAGTTGCTTGAGGATGCAGGGATGATAGAAAGTGCATCTGATTTTGACAGTTATCTTAACAGAAATGGTTATTCAACCAGAATAGAGATAGGAACATTTGAGATTAACAGCAATATGACATACGAGGAGATGGCAACTGTACTCTGCACAAAGCAGTAAATATGAAGCTGTAGATATAAAATTGTAAATATAAAACTGTAGATACAAAACAGTATATAATAAACATTGTACAAGAAATGTCTTTATTTAAGAAAAAAGTGCTTGATTGCACTTTTTTTTTATGTTATAATCGACTTCGTGTGAAAAAACATGTGGGTGGATCGGCAAAATGGTGCCATAGACGCGATGGTTTTTGCCAGATAGTACGATAAATATTTATGTTGTATTATATGAAGCCCTCAGAAGAGAAAAACCAGGAGGTATATTATGAGCGTTATTTCAATGAAGCAGTTACTCGAGGCAGGTGTTCACTTTGGACATCAGACAAGAAGATGGAATCCTAAGATGGCTGAGTATATTTATACTGAGCGTAACGGAATCTACATCATCGACCTTCAGAAGTCAGTAGGTAAGGTTGACGAGGCTTACAAGGCAGTTCTTGACTGCGTTGCACAGGGCGGAAAGATTCTTTTCGTAGGTACTAAGAAGCAGGCTCAGGATTCAATCAAGTCAGAGGCTGAGAGATGTGGTATGTATTATGTTAACCAGAGATGGTTAGGCGGTATGCTTACAAACTTCAAGACAATTCAGACAAGAATTGCTAAGCTTGCTAAGTATGAGGCTATGGAGGCAGATGGAACATTTGACCTTCTTCCTAAGAAAGAAGTTATCGAGATCAAGAAGGAGATGGACAAGCTTCAGAAGAACCTTGGCGGTATCAAGGATATGAAGGAAATCCCAGACATGATCTTTATCGTAGATCCTCGCAAGGAGAGAAACTGCGTACAGGAAGCACATACACTTGGAATTCCACTTGTAGGTATTGCAGATACTAACTGTGATCCAGAAGAGCTTGATTATGTTATCCCAGGTAATGATGATGCTATAAGAGCAGTTAAGCTTATCGTAGCTAAGATGGCAGATGCAGTTATCGAGGCTAATCAGGGTGCAGATGTTGTTTCAGCAGAAGAGGCTGAGTCTGCTGCAGCAGATGCTGAGGAATCAGAAGAGTAGGAGGATTAATTATATGGCAGCTATTACAGCTAGTATGGTAAAAGAGTTAAGAGAGATGTCAGGTGCCGGTATGATGGATTGTAAGAAGGCTCTTACAGCTACAGACGGTGATTTTGATAAGGCTATGGAGTTTCTTCGTGAGAAGGGACTTGCTACTGCTCAGAAGAAGGCAGGAAGAATAGCAGCAGAAGGAATCGTTATGACTACAGTTATCAATGATGGCAAGAAGGCAGCTATCGTTGAGGTAAATGCTGAGACAGATTTCGTTGCTAAGAATGATGTATTCCAGGGATATGTTAAGGAAGTATTAGACCAGATAGTTTCAAGTAATGCAGCAGATGTTGAGGCATTAAAGGACGAAAAGTGGGCTGCTGATCCTTCTATGACTGTTGCTGAGAAGCACGCAGCTATGATAGCTAAGATTGGTGAGAACATGAATATCAGAAGATTCGAGAGAATCGAGACAACAGGTCAGGTTGTATCATATATTCATGCAGGTGGTAAGATTGGTGTTCTTGTTGAGGCAGATACAGATGCTTCTGCTGATGTTGTTGAGGAGTGCCTCAAGAACGTAGCTATGCAGGTTGCAGCTATGAATCCTAAGTACGTTTCTACTTCAGAGGTTTCTGAGGAGTACAAGGCTCATGAGCTTGAGATTCTCGTAGCACAGGCTAAGAACGATCCTAAGAACGCTAACAAGCCTGATAATATCATTGAGAAGATGGTACAGGGACGTCTTAACAAGGAGCTTAAGGAGGTTTGCCTCTTAGAGCAGGAGTATGTTAAGGCTGAGAATAAGGAGAATGTTGCTCAGTATGTAGCATCAGTTGCTAAGGCAAATGGTTGCAAGCTTGAGCTTAAGAAGTTCGTTCGTTTTGAGACTGGTGAAGGTCTTGAGAAGAAGAATGAGGATTTTGCAGCAGAGGTTGCAGCTCAGATGGGAATGTAAGTACGTCAGCAAATTCTTAATCGGAATGTTTAAGAAAGCCAGTAAATATGCTGGATTTAAGCTAGTTTCATATGGTTTAGTAAATTGAGTATAGTATCATAAACTATCATAAAATATCACAACTTATCATGAAGTTTTGAGTAGAAATTGCGTAGTAAAATGCGTAAATCAGAAAATGATTTCCTTTGGCGAAAAATACGCAAATTTATGCAGTATCAATTTACACATATATAATACAAAGGCAACTTAACGGTTGCCTTTTATTATTGCTTATAAATAATACAGAAAAAGTATTGACAATATGCATATTATGATTTATCATATAAGAAGAATCAATATTATTGATGTGAGGTAGAAATAGATGAAATATAAGATGTATAATTGTAAGGCTATAAAACTTATACCACCTATAAATTTTTTGAAATGCAATTGTGGAAATGAATATAAAAATGAAATAATTGTAGACGAATGTTTAGCAGACGAAATTCAATATTTGTGGAGCCAAGGAATTAAAACAACTGGATGTTGCTGTGGACATGGGTGTGATTTGGGATTTATACAAGTTGACAGTGATAGTATAAAGAAAATGAAAGAACTTGGTTATCAACACTATTTATATATAGATAAGATAAATGATGGGACAAGATTAGATGCTTTTCTTTAACTAATCGAGGTATTAAGCCACAATGGTCTATATGTGGATGTGCAACAAATAAAAAGTCTATCTCTTCTGGTTTGAATTTAAACTTTTCAGAATTGATTCTGTAAGAATCAAGATAATCGTTGCTTTTTGACTGATGTAATCCACATTCCAAAAGACATTGATAGTTTCCAAATTTTACGACATATTGTGAGCCAGTTACATCATTGGCTGATTCTCCTGTAAAATATATACCATCGCTCTTTATTTTCTTCTTTCCCATATGCATCCTCCCATATAACTTAATCCAGGGATAACCTATATGACATATGCCATATTGTTAGTTGGAGCAAGCAGATTTGAACTGCTGACAACCTGTGTATCAGACAGGTACTCTACCAACTGAGTTATACTCCAATAAAGCTGACGGAGGGAATCGAACCCACAACCTACTGATTACAGGTCAGTTGCTCTACCAATTGAGCTACGCCAGCAAAATGATAAGCATTTCCTCTTATCTCGAAGTAGGTTTTCATCTTCTATGTATCCGCAAATACATACCTCTATTTAGTTTAAATGGGCAGGGTAGGATTCGAACCTACAATCTTTACCACTTGGGGACAGATTTACAGTCTGCCGTAACAGCGCCAATCGTTACCGCCTACCCTAGTATATTAAAATGTAACAATATATTTTGAAGTATCAAAATAATCGCCATTTGAAAATTTACTTTTCTCCTTAACCAAATTTATTGATTTGGAATTTTTTATTTCTTTTATTGGTATTAGATACATAGTTCCATCACCACATAAAGCAAATAATAAATCAATTTTTGTATCTTTAACTGTTTTGTAAACTTTTCCATTTGTTCCACCAGAACTTGCAAGTAAAAGCTGATAGTTACCATTTTCTTTCGGAATATAATTTGTTGCTTTACATTGGACAGTTTTAAAGATATTATAAATAGTTATATACCTGTTAATACAGATGTGTTTTATAATAAGCTGGCAATGTGCGTTGAAGGATTCAGTATTGGAAACGATTGGGAAAACTATATAGAACATATCATTGGATTTGTCCCGGATTCAAGAGAAGATTGTCAAACATATATTGATAACATATCCGGATTTATTAAATCTGAGAATTCAGTTATTACAATAGTTGATAAACTGAAAACAACTAATGGTGTAAATGTTGAAGAAAACAATATAATAGTAGAAGTATCTACATGTGTGAATGATTTAGGTATATCTGAGGAAATGTTTGCTTATATTTGTGGGATGCTTGCACAGAATAATTATGAAGTTACATTTGACGGAGATATTTGTACTATTAACATTCAGTAATGGAGCGTGATTAAATGGCAGTTGAATGGAGTAAATATCATATATGCATGAAGTATGGACAATTACGAATTGGGAGAGGTAATATTAGTAAGTCTGGAATTCAAAGCATAGACACATATTCAGAGGATAGAACCGAAGAAATAATCAATGCTGTAGCAGGAAAATTAAAATCAGAGCTAGATAAGAAAAAGGATGATAAGGGATATGTAGGTTATAATGTCCCCAATGTAGGAAAACTTGTTCTGATTTCACCAGATTATGAGTTTGAGGTTAAGAAGAAACAAAAACAAAGACAGAAAAAGTATTGACATATCCTTTTATGTATGGTAATATAATTACAGAACAAAATCCACGAAAGGAAGCGATGTAAAATGACAGAAACAAAAGTGAATAATCAGTCTCAAACAAGAATTGTTTTCCGTCATTATGTGACATACAATAAGGGTGAATTAGAATATGCTAAACCTAAATGTGGAGAACTGTGGATGTGTGACTTAGGAGAAAATAATGGTAGCGTCCAAAGCGGATACCGTCCTGTTTTTATAGTATCAAACGATAAGAATAATACATATAGCACAACGGTTAATGTATTCCCATTGACAACTAAGATGAATAAAAGGAAGTTACCAGTTCATGTTGAGATTTGGGAATATGAAAAGTATGGACTGAATTCACCAAGTACAATTCTTGTTGAACAGGCAATGACTGTAGAAATCTGCAAGTTGAATAGACGTATTGGAAAAATCGAAGATGTAGAGTTATTGGAGAAAATTTGTATTGCGATGGGAATACAATTTCCTATAATGACTTTCACACGTCAAATCACTATCAAGGGATAAGACAGAAAAACACTTGAAATGATTTCAACGTTGTGGTATAAATAAGGTATGGTTTACATACTAGAGAAAGGATGTGTGTCTTTATGGAAATGCAGAACAAAGCTAAAATAACCACAAAAGAATTGTTCGATAGGTTTTTCGAAGAGAAAGATGAGAGTAATGCAAGGAAAACCAGACCACAAATTGACAGACCAGAGGTTTATGAATACGAAGAGAAGATAGGGAAGCAGCTCATCGAAATGGATGTTGATGAGCTATTTGAAATGATTCTTTCTTTTAGGGGCAATAGGAGCATGAACACGTCTAGTTTTAGCGTAAGTTATAGCTCATATGACCAAATTGCATCTATGTATCGGTCACTATTTAATTACTATATTGACAATATAGAAGTAATCAAAAATCCATTTAACGATAAAAGGATGCGTGGCACTCAAGCAGTTCAGAGATTAGCAAAAAGTAAAGAGCCATTTAACAAAGAATTGGTTGACAGAATAATTGAAAATTTGCATAAGGACTTTGAACCGGAACATGCGATGTATTATGAATGTATCATGTTATTGTTTTATAATGGATTTGCAAAAGCAGAAGAAATTGTCTTATTAGATGAAGATATGATTTCAAGAAAAGATAGGACTGTAAGGCTTCCTGGTAGAACCATAACGCTATCAGAAAGATGTTTTGAGCTTCTTGAGCATGTTCATCAGATGGAAACGATAGAAGGCTGGCGTGGAGATTTTGCAATGGTTCCATGGCAAGGTCATTATTTCAAGTACATCGTTAGACCAAAGAAAGCAAATGAGTTACAATCCAGAGATATGTCTGAGATAGCAAATGTAATCAATAGAGCTATTATTGTCAATGTTAAAAACAAATATGGTGTAGATATTAACTACAGGCTTCTCTATTTATTAGGATTCTATGAATCCTTAAAAGAGAGATATGGTGATGAAAGAGCTAAGGAGTTAGTTGTTTCTGTGAGAAATTCAGAAGATGCAGCAGATTTAATGGGAGCAGCAAGACTTTATGGAGTATCAGTAGACAACGTTACACACCTTAAAAAGTTCCTCAGACCGTTTATAGGAGAATAATGTTATGGGCTACCTTTAAGTAGCCCTATACAAAAGACTTTATACCAAGACAGAAAAAGTATATACATACTGGAAATAATTAACAACGTGGTATTTTGTATTGACAAAAGTTCCCCTACAAAGTATAATCGGTATAAGGAATTAGAACATTTGTTCGTGCGGATACCATAACATTTAAGAGAAAGAAGGCGTGTAGAATGGCGATAAACTGTGGTACTTTAGAAAAAGTTGAGCATTTTAAAGGTATGAAAATAGGATAAGGAGGTAAAAGCAATGGATAATTCAGATTTAGCAAAAAGAATGAAAGCCTATGAAGCAGTATCAAAAACTTCTCTTATGAAAAGATGTCCTGTTATTATGCGGCTAGACGGAAAAGCATTTCACACTTTTACAGGAGGTTTTGCAAGACCTTTTGATTTAGTATTGCAAAAAGCAATGCAGGATACAATGAAATATTTGTGTGAAAATATCCAAGGATGTGTGTTAGGCTACACAGAATCAGATGAAATTTCATTAGTTCTTATCGACTATATGAAGTTAAATTCTGCTGCATGGTTTGATTATGAAGTAGAAAAAATGTGTAGTGTTGGTGCAAGCATGGCTACAATGGCATTTAATAAGTCGTTTGAGAAACGAGTTGACGAATGGGGCAGAGAAAATCTTCCTAGCTGGGACGATGGTGGAACCAATGAAACAATTGATGAGGAACTTATTAAGTTGTGTGATACTTATGCACAGGCAATTATCAAGGGCGCATTATTTGATTGTAGAGTGTTCAATGTTCCAAAAGAAGATGTAACAAATTGTATTTATTGGCGGCAGCTTGATGCAAGTAGAAATAGCATTCAGATGGTTGGACAGGCTAATTTTAGTCACAGAGAATTACAGAATAAAGGAGCTTGGAGATAAGGTACAGCTCGTAGGTGATGACCTCTTCGTTACTAATACAGAGAGACTTTCTAAGGGTATTGAGCTTGGATGTGCTAATTCAATTCTTATCAAGCTTAATCAGATTGGTTCTATCTCAGAGACACTTGAGGCAATAAAGATGGCACACAAGGCTGGTTATACAGCAATATCATCTCATCGTTCAGGTGAGACAGCAGATACAACTATAGCAGACCTTGCTGTTGCACTTAATACATGCCAGATTAAGACTGGTGCTCCTAGCCGTAGTGAGCGTGTTGCAAAATACAATCAGTTACTCCGTATTGAGGAGGAGCTTGGAGATAGCGCAGTATATCCTGGTATAAAAGCATTTAATGTAAAATAATATGTAATAGATACATAAGCCCTCCTCGGAAGGGGAGGGTTTTATAATAAAATATAGGTTAGGAATAGCTAACCTATGCGTAGTGGAGGAAAATGTATGCCGGTACAGGAGCTTATCCGTATAAGAGAGTCAAATGACACAGAGAGAAGTGTTAAAATGCTTCTTGCAGTGAACTGTGCACCATTATTGAAGGGGAGCAAGGCTGCCAATATAATGACGGTTTCTCTTAAGGAATTTAATATTATTAAACGTCTGGTAAGAGGCACAGGTATATCCTACTATCTGTTAAAGGCGAGGGATGACAAGTTCATCATATATTTATACAGAAAAAAAGCTTTGCTCAGATATTTGAACAGGCATGATGTAAAAGCTTTTTTGAAGGAATACGAATATGATACTGATAGTTTGTCAAGTATGCTTGTAAGGCTCTCTATAAGATGCAAGGCATTTTGTGCTGGAGAGGAGTTTCCACATGAAATAGGAGCTTTTCTTGAATATCCGGTTGAGGATATCAGAGGATTTATGATTAATAAGGGCGAAAAGTTTCTAGCAACCGGTTATTGGAAGGTATACCACAACGAAAAGGATAAATTAAAGCTTTTTGAGCAGTTTGATAACGAGAGGGAATTATCTGTAAATGAAGTTTTGCAGGGTAAATCCATCAGGGAAATATGTTG
>Ga0129311_1000826_pt1 | contig 24682 bp, 13 predicted proteins | sample Go1ome_FD_94435 | JGI IMG/M metagenome (GOLD analysis project Ga0129311, IMG submission 94435) | Western lowland gorrila individual fecal microbial communities from Wisconsin, USA - Go1022B metagenome | ecosystem: Host-associated > Mammals > Digestive system > Large intestine > Fecal | place... | reverse complement strand
TGTCCGAAGCCGTTGGCATTCCCCAATCGGCCGCGCCCGTGCCTGGCTACGATACCGCCTATGCAGCTGTCCGGACCGGGAGCGTTCACCGTAATCGAACCGTCGTTCTTCGCTCCCGTTACGTTGCCCGTATTCGCAGTGACCCCTGAGCCGGTGACCCGACCGAACACGCCTCCGACATACACCGTCAGGGGCACGTTCACCTCAATCGAGCCGTGATTGGTATTACAGGTCGCCCAGTTGGTGTTGGTATGGGAAACGTTGGGTATGGTCGTATTGCCCACCACACCGGCGATGTAGAAAACCTCCTTGCTTTCGTTGCCGAGACCGCCGGACAGTTTCACGCTGCCGTTGTTCTGTCCTGTTATGAGACTCTTTGCGGGGAGCCTGCTGTTGTCCATAAACCCGGCGACGCCGCCGAGCATCACCTGGCCGCCGTCCGCTCCGACCTCGACAGAGACCTCGCCGTTGTTGTATATGGTGTCGAAAGTGGAAATGCTCCGTCCGATAACCCCGCCGGCGTAAACTTTTCCAGGGGCGTTATCCCGGACCGAGACCTTTCCGTCGCTCTTGCTGCTGCCACCGACCGGAACGGAAGAATATCCGACGACGCCTCCGACATTGACCTGAGCCGCCGAGACATCCGCCGAAACGCTGCCCGAATGCACGCAGGTTCTCAGCTGCACAGAAGCGCCTTCGCTAATCCCGGCGACTCCGCCGACCGAAGCGAAGACCGTAGCACTGCCATCCGCCGAGACGTCCGAAGCGTTGCTGCAGTTCTCTACGCCCGCCGTGGATTTTCCGATTACGCCGCCGACTATGATGCTGTCAAGCGTGGATGAAAGTTTCAGCTGCACCGCTCCGTCGTTCTTGCAGGAACGCACTGCGCCGCTGTTACCTCTCGCCGCGATGCCTCCGATAACTTTTATCTCCCCTTCGGCTATGATACCGCCGTCATTCGTACAGCCGGACAAGGCAGGTTCACCGGGATCTTTGTCGAAACGGGCCACGATGCCGCCGATGCCGGACGCCTTTCCACTGACGGAAATGACTCCCCTGTTCACGCAGTTGTCAATGCTTCCGTATGACATAGCCGCAATTCCTGCGACAAGGCAGTCCTCAGTTGTGCCCGTACCGGAAATGTCGGCGGAGTTGACGCAGGAAGAGATTCGCCCCCTGTTGATGCCGGCAAACGGAGCAAACAGCCCGGTGCTTCCTGCCGTCAGAGTACAGGTGACTCCTATATTCAGATTCTCGACAACGGCAGTCTCTTCCAGAACGGCAAAAAGCGGCTCGCAGCTGCTCCATCCGTGCAGGCTGTGCCCGTCGCCGTCGAAATGCCCCTTGAAAGAGGCGGCCGGACGAAGCTGCACTCCGCCGAGAGCGATGTCTTCGGCAAGAGTCGCCGTCACGTATGGCTCGCACGCGGGAGCGTCGTCAAGGAAAGCCTGGAACTGCTCCGCATCGCTGATGACATAGCGCAGGAAACGTCCCTCGTCCAGTTTTTCAAGGTCCACATACCGGGACCGGCCCAGGACGAAAGGATCATACACTTTTTCGACGGAATTGCCGTCAGTCTTCCCGATCGTGACCTTCAGGCCCTTCGCGAAATTCTGCGGCAGGACGGCGACATAGTATTTCCCGGGAGAAAGTCTTTTCTCCGCGCTGACCGTCACTGATGAACTGCCGTCAAGGACCTTGTATGACGCCTCCGCAAAATCTTCAACCGCCAGCTTTCCGGCAAGAACCTCCCCGTCAAGACCCTCGAAAGTCAGGGATTTCACATCGCCGCCGGTAACGCTGAAACTGAGCAGGCCGCACAAGTTGCGGAAAGTGAATTCTTTAGCCACACCGTCTGTAACAGCGACTGCAGGAGCGCAAGGATAGGCATCCGGAAGCGCTTCATACCCGGAGAGGACCTCAACCTTCATCGAGGAACCGTCCGGCTCAGCCTGTGAGGCGGGAAAAACCGCGCGGTAGGTCTTGTTTTCGGACACTATCATACCCACGGAAGTGAAATCTGCGACATCTCCCGGGGCGGAAGCCTTGAAGATTGAGGACTTGCCTCCGTCATACACCAGGATTTCATCTCCCTCGCCCCAGGAAAGCGAATACTCTTCGTCTATCGCCATCCTGGTATGGGCTTCCACGCTCGCCTTGAAGGAGGCGACCGGCTTGGGCTCGATCGGGATTCCGGCCTTTTCGCTGCAGGCGCAGACCGCTAAAGCGCAGGCACATATCAAAATCTGTCTTTTCATATCATTTCGCCTTTTGGTTGAGTATGACCGTCTCCGTATCGCCGTTGTCGGCCTTGATTACTATGGATGCAGTTCTCGGGCTGCTGACGGAGGACTCGTATGTAACCCTGATATACGCCTGCCCGGAAGCCCCGTCGCGGCTGAGCACCAGCCATTCGCCGTCCCCTGCGTCAGTTTCAAGACTGCAGTTCCAGGACGAGGAATAATAGACCATAAACTGGAAGGTGCCCCCGGCTGAATCAAGCAGATACGAGTTCCGTGAAAGTTTGAGTTCGGGATAGTACTCCTCGAAGCGCTTGCTGCAGGAACAGATCAGTACGGCCGTGAGCAGCAGTATTATATATCTTTTCATATTACTCATTGTATGCGTCGTTTGTAAGGACATAGCCGGAAAGGGCACATTCCGTATCGGGGATGGGATAATACTGATGGCAGGGCCTCATATTCTCCTTAAGGCTTGCATAATTGGTGTATTTATAGGTCTCGTCGTACCATATTCCCCATCTTACGAGGTCATACTTCCTGTGGAACTCGCCTGCAAGCTCACGGGCCCGCTCGTCGCGGATTTCCTGCAGAAGGCCCGAAACATCCAGTCCCGCAGCAGACAGCGGATCAAGCCCGGCGCGTACCCTGGTGTAGTTCAGATACCTGACACCACGCGTCAGATCGCCCTTCATCGCATAGCACTCCGCCATCATAAGAACGGCATCCGCATAGCGGAATATCTTGTAATTGTTTGAATCATACGACGAAACCATACCGTAGCACCACAGTTTCGGTCCGGCGAAGGCATTGATCCCTCTGCGCACGCTGCTGAAAGTTTCCTCCGTAGAAAGTTTGCCGAGCCCGACAGCATATTGCGTGCGCCGGTCGCAGCTTCCGTAACGGTCCTCATCCAGTTCTACGGCATAGCGGCCGTCGTTCGGAAGGTAGGTGCCTGTAAGCGTGAGCGGGAGTTCTCCGAATATGGAACTGGTATACTGCGCATCAGTGGAGAGTCTCGGAGCGGAACCTTCCGCCTGCTGTGCGGCCCGGAAGGCGGCGAAATGATAGTTCGCGCGAAGGGAAGCCCAGGATGCGAGGTTTTCGCCGAGTTCAGGCATATAAACTCCGTTGAACCAGCCGTCTCCGTCGTACGAAGGAAGGGTCAGGCGGCCGTAGGAGCTGGAATACTGCACTCCGGTCGTGCTCCACGCGTGCTGCACCTCGAAAATGCTTTCATCCGTATTTTTCAAGGACCAGCGGGTCTCGTCCAGAGGGTAGTTCTCCTCATCAAGCCTGCCGTACAGTTCTTCGAGCTCATTCAGAGGTTCAAGGGCCTCGTTCCAGTTGCCGTACCACATCGCGAACTTCGCCATCAGCATAAGAGACAGGGCGTAGCCGGCGCGGTTTCCCTTTATTTCGCTCGGGCGGGCACGAAGTCCGTTCTCCTTTGTAAAGTATGGCAGCGCATTCTCCTTTAGATCCTGGTAGAGCTTTCTGCGGATGTCATTCGCCGGAGTTCTGGGCAACTTCTGGATGCGGTCCTGAGTTTCCCTGTCCTCGACCATATAGAGATAGAAGGGTACTCCGTCGAAAGTATTTGTAAGGTAGTAATAATACATAGCACGGAGAGCCCTTGCCTCAGCCTGCAGCTGAGATTTCTCGCTGTCGCTGAGCGAGGAGCGGTTCGTGATGCACTCGATCGCCTCGTTGCAGGATGCGATTGCGGTATAGCAGTTGTTCCAGACCGCCGAGCCCGCTCCAGGCTGGGTCGGGCTGATTTTCAGGGAGGCATCCACGGTAGAGGTAGTGCAGTACCATATATCGGTGCAGGCTTCCGTCATAAGTCCGAAATTGGTCGTCATAAAGGAAGTGTACCTGTAACAGTTGTTCACGACCGCCTGAGCCTCGGCAAAAGTGTCGTATGAGTTTTCCCTTGTCGCAAAGCCCTCCATATTCTCGTCGAGCGAGCAGGACGAGAGCAGAAGCAGCATCGCAGCAGCAGTATATGTCAGTTTCTTCATAATGCAGATTATAAAGTAAGTTGAACGGAGAGGACCACCTTTCTCGCACTCGGATATGCGTTCATATCCACGCGGCGCAGCGTGCCGGAATCCACTTCGGACGTAACGTCAGGATCGAAGCCGTTGTACGGGCTCCAGAGCAGGAGATTCGTCCCGGAAAGGGAGAGTGACAGGGATTTGAAGGTTTTGCTCGTCTTGTATAGAGGGAAAGTGTATTTGACGGAAACATCTTTCAGACGTACGTAGGAAGCGTCGTGCACCTGCAGGGAGCTCGGCAGCATCGCGTTCATAGTGTCACCGGCCCTCGGAATATCTGACTGAGGATTGCGCACCGGATGCCAGGAATCGAGCATATAGCGGTACTGGTTGGAATAGGCCGAGCCTGCCATATAGAGTTCGGAATAGTTGTACATCTTCCCTCCGGCAGAATAGGCGATGAAGAAGGAAAACTTGAAGTTCCCGAACCAGAAGTCGTTCTGCAAGCCTCCGGACACAAGCGGGTCGCCGTTTCCGAGACAGACGAGATCTTTCTGGTCAAGGACACCGTCGTGGTTCTGGTCCACATAGCGGGAATGCCCCAGACAGTTGGCGGAGGTATAATTCTCACGGTAGCCGTACTGCCTGCTGTCAAGGTTCTCCATATACTCCTCGATGCTCTTTACCGTTCCTCCGTACTCGAAGCCCCAGAGCGAGTTGAGAGGGTAGCCGGCCTTGTAGCCGTACATCATATAGTTGATGTTGCCCGGAGACTTCACAGTCGGGACATAGTCGTTGTGCCCGACATCAAGCACCATCTGGCTGTTGTGCGAGATGGTGAAGGTCGTGCTCCATCCGAATTTCGGCTTGTCGATGTTTATCGAAGAGATCGCAAGCTCATACCCGTTGTTGGCGGTTCTGCCGAGGTTGGAAAGGCGGGAACTGTAGCCCGTTGTCCGCATAGTGGTGACGTTGAGAAGCAGATCCTTCGTACTGGACCAGTAGGCTTCCGCCGTAATGTTCAGGCGTCTGTTGAACATCGAGGTTTCAAGGGCGACGTTCGCCATATCCGTAGTCTCCCAGGTGAGATCCGGGTTTTCGAGCCGCGAGAGGCTGAACGCAGGCGCCTGCACTCCGTCGAAGACGTAGGTCGAAGTAGTTCCGTAGGCCTGCAGCGAGCGGTAGGCGGGGATGTCGTCGTTGCCGGTGCGGCCGTAGCTTGCCCTCAGGTCCAGGGTGTTGAGCCAGCGCGCCCTGCGCAGGAAACTTTCGCTTTTGATGCTCCATTTCGCCGCTGCGGACGGGAAGAAGCCCCATTTGTTGTTCCTCGCGAAATTGGACGAACCGTCGGCGCGGACGGAGAAATTCAGGTAGTAGCGGTTTTTATAGCTGTAGCCCATCCTGGCGAATGCCGACATCCTGAGAATCCTGCTTGATGCGGAACTTATGGAATAATTCTCTTTGGAGCCGATGGAGGCGAAATTATTCCATTTTGCATCGTCGTCGAGCATACCCGCAGCACGTATCGACTGCTGCAGATATTCGGTAGAATAGACAGAGAAACCGCCGAGAGCGTCGATGCTGTGCCCCGAAGGGAGTTTCGTCTTGTAGGAAACCGTATTTTCGGAACCGAGACGGCGGTTCTGCCTGTTGAAACGGTATGCGTCCGCACCTTCTCCTGAAGACTTTTTCGGCATATAGCTCGGCCACCAGTGGAAAGTGTCCGAGACCATTCTGCCGAGTGAATTCTGGCTCTTTATTTCCAGACCTTTCACAGGCTTGAATACGATGCTCATAGAATAATTCTGGCCTGGAGTGCGGCAGAAATACTCTTCATATTTGATTGAAGCGTAGGGAGTGTTTATCAGCGAACCGTTTTCGTAAATAGGGTTGCTGCGGTCGAGCAGCCCGATCACCGGCGCGAGGTACATAGCCCCGTTGGAGATGTTCGTGCCGCCGAACTGCGCCTTGTTCACATCCCTGTCGGAGTAAAAAAGCGAAAGGTTCATATTGACCGACAGCCACTTGGTAAATTCGTGGCTCAGGTTCAGACGCCCGGAATAACGCTTCACTCCGCTGCCCTTGACTATCCCCTGCTCGTCCGTGAAGGACAAAGCTCCGTAATAGCTCGACTTGCCCGCCTTTCCGGAAACAGAGAAGTAGCTGTGTTCATACAATGCCGGGCGCGTAATTGAGGCAATCCAGTCCGTATCGTTCGGATAATCAGCCGCATCGTAGGTCGGGAGCGATTCGGACGAGGAGGAGTCAAGCTCCCGGAAGTCGTTGCGGTACCTCACGAATTCCTCCGTGTTCATCAGGTCGAGGGTTCTGGCTATCGTGGAAACGCCGAACTCGTTCTTGAAGATTACCGACGGTTTCGGAGACTTGCCTTTCTTCGTTGTTATGAGGATTACGCCGTTCGCACCGCGGGAACCGTAGATTGCAGTCGAAGAGGCGTCCTTCATAACCGAGATGCTCTCGATATCTACCAAATCGATTTCACTGATGTCCTGCACCGCGTCCATAACCCCGTCCACGACTATCAGCGGCTCGTTGGAAGCGGTGATAGACCTTGCTCCGCGTATGTTTATTGACGACGATTCACCCGGCGCTCCGGAAGACACGATATCCACACCTGCTATGCGTCCCTGCAGAGCCTTGTCCACGGAAAGAGTCGGAACATCCTCTATGTCAGACATTTTGACGACTCCTACCGAGCCTGTCAGGTCCTGTTTCCGGGCAGTGCCGTAACCTATGACCACCACTTCGTTAAGTGTGTTGTTCTTTTCCGGAATCAGCACCACGTCCACCTTGTCCTTTCCTTTCACGCTGACATTCTGCGTCTCGTAGCCTAAAAAGGAGAACGAGAGGACCTCGGCTCCGGCAGGCAGCTGAATGCTGTACGCACCGCCGATGTCAGTGACCGTTCCGTTCTTTCCGTCGGGAAGCATTACGCCCGCTCCTGCAAGGATCTGCCCGGTTTCGTCAAGAACCTTTCCGGTCACCGTCCTTGCAGTCTGCCCCCATACAAGGGACGGAAGCATGAGCAGAGGAAACAATAGATGTCTTAATCTCTTCATCGTATTATTTAAATATAAGTGTTGCAGTTACGGGGAGATGGTCCGAGGGGTAGTGGGCCGTGCCGTTTCGCGTAGGGTATTTCTTCCTCAGCACTTCATAGCCCTTGATGGAAAAGCCGTCATAGAAAATATGGTCTATACGCTCCTTTCCGTCAGCCTCTTTATGCGTATTCGTCGTCCCGGAGTTCGACTTCGCGCACTCTCCGAGCAGTCCGGAACCCCTTGCGACCTCGCAGGCATTCATCCAATGGTGCAGACGCCCGGTGTTGCGGTTCAGATATGCGGTGTAGCCCTCCTGGGTCTCGGAAACATTCATATCCCCGGCGATTATGGACGGAACACCCTTGGGAATCAGTTTAGTATCGGCATAGTCCATAAGATTCCGGCAGTTCTCAGTATTCACAGCCGGATAGGACACTCCGCTGAAACTTGGCGTATCCAGGTGCGCGGAAAGGAAATAGAACTGCTTTCCGCTGACTATATGGGTAAATCTTGCCCAGACGCAAGCGCGCCTCGGGTCGCCGTACTCGGGCGCGAAGCCGCTTCCCCACTCGGGCTTATCCGGATTGCCGCCGAGCCAGAAAATTCCGCAGTCGTTCAGGTTCACGACGGAGGCGCGGTAGCAGATACCAGGAGTGTAACTCAGCCTGCCTCCGGCATCAGCTTTCTTACCGTCCACATTCGACAGGACAAGCCACTCGTAATCCGGGAGAGCCGATTTCATCATAGTCCGCAGCGCCGTGGCGGAACCCTTCTTGCCGTAGATGCTGTCGCAGATTTCCTGAAACGCGAAAATATCGCAGTCCGCCTCCCGCACGGCTTCGAGGGCTGCCACCGAAGACGCCTTCCAGTACCGCTGACGGTCGATCGACCCGTCTGCCAGCAGGAATTTCAGACGCGAGGAGGAATCCCACAGGTTGTACGTACCGACAGTTATCGAGAAATTATCGTGGGGGTGAGAAGGGGTCTTCTCACCAGGCTTGCTGCAGGAGCACAGCAAGGCAAGTGACAGGACAAAAACGGTCCCTATTTTATATTGTGTTTTCATTTCCCGCAGTTCACGTATTTAAAATACTTTTCCGCCCGCGCGCTTCCGTCGGCAGGAGCTTTCCATTGCGAGGCAAGAAGGAGCGTGCCAGCAAGTCCGAACAGCGCGGCAACCACGAACACCGCGTTCCAGCCGAAACCGGGTGCGTCGGCGAGCCAGCCGAAACCTATTCCGCTGATTATAGTCGCCGCATAGCAGAATATTCCGCAGAAACCGTTTGCCGTGCCGCTCGCCCTTTTGGTCGCATACTGGCTGCAGCTGACTCCGAGCAGGGCCTGAGGGCCGTATATGAACATAGCGGAAAGCACTATGGGCAGCGCGCTCCACATCCAGTGCGCGCCGGAGGGAATCCTCCAGAACAGAAGCAGGAACAATGTGGAGGCGAGGGTGCAGAGGGCGCAGGTCCTGAGCGTCCTGCTCTTCATCCACCTGTCGGTAGCGAAACCGGCTATCAAAACGCCGAGAGTTCCTCCTATGAGTTCTGAAAAGGCAACGATGTTCGCACTCGTCGAAATGTCTAAACCCTTGTACTGGGTGAGGAAAGAGGTTCCCCATTCAAGGATGGTGAAGCGGACCACGTAAACGCAGAAATCCGCAATGCAGACTATCCAGATCATCGGATTCCTGAATACCATATAGTTCAGAAATCCTCTCTGCCCGTCCGCGGAAAGGTTTTTCGATGCCGCACTGCCCTGCGTTTCTTCTATGGCGGGAAGCCCGACGTCGGCAGGGGTGTCCCTGAGGGTGGCATACATAGCAATTGCTCCGACAAATGCGATGGCGGCCGGGACAATGAAACAAAGGTTCCAGGCGCTGTAGCCGAAGCGGGACAGGAGCCAGCCGCACAAGGCTATGACAAGTCCGGCACCTATGCTGTGGGAGGCGTTCCAGATGGACTGCCTGGTCGCGAGTTCCTTAGAACTGAACCAATGGGCCAATATGGCAGCGCAGGGAGGGTAACCCATTCCCTGGACATAGCCGTTCAGAACCCAGAGCGAACCTATGAGATAGACAAGCGCAACTGTCGCTTTCCCATCCCCGTCCAGCAGACGGAAAACGCCGTTAAGGCTTGGAGAGAAGCAGATTGCGAGGTTGATGACGCAGGATAGCAGCAGTCCGGCGGTCATCAGCTTCCGTTTGCTGCCGCGGTCAGCAAGCACTCCGTTCACCACCCTTGACAGCCCGTACACTATTCCGTTAAGGGTCAGAAATATACCGAGCTGCACCTTGCTCAGTCCCAATTCCGCCTCCATGGCAGGAATGGCAGCCGAGAAGTTCTTGCGTAGCAGGTAGAAGCAGGCGTAGCCGACCATAAGAGCAATCAGATTCCTCCACTGCCAGTATCTGTATTTCGATAAATCTTTCTCTTTTTTCATCAGGCGAAAATAATTCATACCTAATTTAGGAGTATTTTTATCCTCGCACAAATCTGCTTTCAATAATTTTCATTTACACCAATATTTGCTTTCACAAAATTTTCATCTATCTTACATCGCAATTACAATCCGGGAGCTATGAACAAAAGCAAAAACAGACAGGAGGAGATCAAAAGCCTCCTGAGCATCAGAGAGGAGCTAAGCGTAAATGCATTAGCCGATTACTTCAATGTCACCGGCGCCACTATCCGGGCCGACCTGAGAGATATGGAGGCCAGAAACGAAATCAGCCGCAGTAAAGGCACCGTATCCCTGACCAAACAGTTTGTCATAAATCTTTCAGTAAACGAGAAAATTTTCATCAATGCAGAGCAAAAGAAAAGAATAGGAGGATTTGCCGCCTCGATGATACAGGTCAGGGACTTCATCCTGATGACCTCGGGGACTACTATAGAATCTATGGCAAGGCAGATTGTGCCGACGGAACATCTTTCCGTAGTCACGCCTTCAGTATCGGTCGCACTGACTCTCGCCCAGAAAAACAAGACGGAAGTCTATATCCTCGGAGGGAAAGTGCAGAGCACATCTCTTTCCGTCAGGGACAACTATTCCCTTTCAGGGCTCGAGAACGTATCCGCATCCAAACTGTTTTTCAGCTGCGACGGCTTCGACCTGGGCACCGGCGTAATCACCGCCGCCATTGAGGAGGCGGCGCTCACAAAGGCGATGATGAGAGCCTCCCACAAGATCATCCTGCTCGCGGACTCCTCAAAACTCGGGAAGACGGGGCAGGGGCATATCTGCGATATAAAAGATGTCGACCTCCTCATAACCGACTCGGATCTTCCGGAAAGGACGCGGGAGCAGATAGAAATCTTGGGCGTCCGCGTGGAGTTCGCCCTTTAGCATTCCATCGACTGACGACTACCGAGTTGACACTCCTAACCCGGGGGACGTTGAAACGCCTTCTGAGTCCGCTCTCAAAGGCACCCCCGACAAACGGCAGGACACCTAAAAACTTGCGCCCTGCTGAAGCAGCGAGGCGGCGAGCTTTTCGGCGCAGCGGATACCGTCGATAGCGGAGGAGACGATGCCTCCAGAATATCCCGCACCTTCCCCGCAAGGGTAGATTCCCGGAACTGAGACATATTCTAAAGTTTCAGGGTCGCGCGGTATGCGAACCGGAGAAGACGTCCTCGACTCGACACCTAAAAGCAGGGCCGCGTTGGTGTAGTAACCTTTCATCTGAATACGGGGGAAAGCCTTCTGCAGGCGCGTGGCAACCATCGGCGGCAGAAGCTCGTGCAGAGGCGCAGCAACGACACCTGGATGGTAGGACGTTTCAGGGAGACGCTTTGTAAGCCTGCCGAGACAGAAATCCTCCATCCTCTGCGCAGGGGCGGCCATGGAGTTGAAATCCGCCCCCGACGAACGCTCCACTCCACGTGCAAGCGCGTCGCGTGTGTACTCGTACATCTTCCTTTCAACCTCCTGCTGAAAATCCATAAGCCGCATAGGATCGGTTCCGGGGACATCCTCCGGTTCGATCTGTACCACGACTCCGGCGTTGGCGAACTTGCCGCTGCGCGAAGAATTCGACATGCCGTTGAGCACTATCGTACCCGGCTCGGTCGAGGAGGGGACGAGTATTCCGCCCGGGCACATGCAGAAAGAGAAGACTCCCCTGCCGTCAACCTGCTCGACGAAAGAATATTCCGCCGGGGGCAGGGCGCCCGTCCACCTGCCGCCATAGCGTATCCAGTTGATTTTTTCCTGCGGATGCTCCACCCTGACGCCGAGCGCAAAGCCTTTCGCTTCCAGCCGCCCTCCCGCAGAAGACAGCATTTCATAGACGTCCCTCGCGGAATGTCCGGTTGCAAGGATGATTTTGGCCGCGGAAAATTCCCTTCCGTCAGCACAGGAGACGACAAAAGCCCCGTCAGAACCTCTGACAGAAGATACTTTCGCCTCGAAATGGTATTCGCCGCCGTGGGCTACGACCTCTTTCCGCAGATTCTCCACAACGGCAGGCAGTTTGTCCGAACCGATATGAGGATGCGCATCCAGCAGAATTTCCGGGGAAGCACCTGCGCTGACCAGACGGTACAGAACCTCGCGGTTGTCGCCCCTTTTGGAAGAGCGGGTATAAAGTTTCCCGTCCGAGAACGCGCCCGCACCGCCCTCGCCGTAGCAGTAGTTCGAATCAGGGTTCACCGTGCCGGTACGTGACAGAGCCGCCATATCGGTTTTCCGGGCGTGCACGTCCTTTCCCCTCTCGAGGACTATCGGACGTATGCCGAGAGTGACCAGCTTGACCGCGGCGAAAAGCCCGGCAGGACCCGCCCCGACAACGATTGCGCAGGGAGCGTCGTGCACGTCTTTCATTTCCGGCAGCACATACGGCTGATACTCGTCCGCAGAAGCATAAACCTCCGCTTTCCAGCGGCATACAATGTCCTTGCGGGCGTCGATTGATTTTTTCGTCAGCACGCAGAAAGGTGTCGCGGAGGCAGGCAGTCCGAGCTTTTTTCTCGCTTCCGAGACAAGCTGCGCTTCGGAAGGCTTCCTGCCCACCGGCAGGCTGATTTCAATCTCTTTCATCAGAAGTCGGCTATTCTGGACACCGGGGCTATGTCAAGAGATGCCCGTTCGCCCGCGAGATAGTGGTAGTAACCCGTCACTGCGATCATCGCCGCATTGTCCGTAGTAAACTTGAATTCAGGAAGATAGGTATTCCATCCGCGCTTTGCGCCCTCCTGCTCGATACGGGCGCGCAGGCCGCTGTTCGCAGCCACTCCCCCTCCGATTGCGACCTCCTTGATGCCGGTCTGTTTCACGGCCTTTATCAGCTTGTCCATCAGAATATCTATCAGGCTCTTCTGGAAAGAAGCGCAGATGTCCTCCTTGTTCTTTTCCATAAATTCGGGGTCCTTGAGCATCTCGTCGCGGACGAAATAAAGGAGAGAAGTCTTGATGCCGCTGAAACTGTAATCCAGCCCCGGCAGATGAGGCTTTGCGAAAGTGAATCGCCTGGGATCGCCCTCCTTTGCGAGCCTGTCTATGATCGGCCCGCCGGGATAGCCGAGCCCGAGCATCTTTGAGCATTTGTCGAACGCCTCGCCCACCGCATCGTCGATCGTCTGGCCGAGAATCTCGAAATCGAGGGGAGAATTAACCTTGACTATCTGCGAGTTGCCGCCCGAAACGAGCAGGCAGATATAGGGGAAGGACGGTTCCCTGACGGGTTTGTCCGGCTGGCGGATGAAACTCGCGAGAACGTGACCCTGCAGATGGTTCACCATGACCATGGGCACTTCCAGGGAAAGGCTGAGTGCCTTTGCGAAAGAAGTCCCCACGAGCAGCGAGCCGAGAAGTCCCGGCCCGCGGGTGAAAGCGATTGCGCTGAGTTCCTTTGCATGCACCCCGGCCCTGGCAAGTGCTTCGCTGACAACGGGTATGATATTCTGCTCGTGCGCACGCGAGGCAAGTTCGGGCACGACCCCGCCGTAGGCGCGGTGCACGTCCTGGCTTGCTATGACGTTCGACAGCAGCACCCTGTCGCGGATGACAGCCGCCGAAGTATCGTCGCAGGAGGACTCTATTCCAAGTATTAATTCTGACATTTCCGACTGATTTCGAACGCAAATTTACAAAATAGAATTATATTTACGTATGCGTTACATTTTTACACTTTTACTCCTCATCCAATCCGTCTTTGCCTTCGCTGCAAATGACGGCCTTGTGCTCCGAAGGGGCAAATTTGAAATTGTCATAGCAGAAAACGAAGCTGCTCCGGTACGGCTCGCAGCGCAGACCCTGCAAAGGGATTTCCAGACCGTCATGGGCTTCAAGCCCGGACTGGTTTCAAGCCCCGCGGGGAAGACAGAATTGAGATAATCGTGGTGAATGAAGAAACTGCCCGGAGCACCGACGGACTCCGCGCCCTGGACGGATTCGAGTCGCACAGAGTCTACGCAGATGCTGAAAACCGGCGGATATACCTGAGCGGAAAGGACATGCGCGGAACGATATACGCCATCTACTCTTTCAGCGACAAATTCCTCGGCGTTCCGCCTCTGTGGTTCTTCTCGTCATGGGTTCCTGAACAGAAGAAAATGATTTCAGTTCCCGGGGATTACGACGTGCTCTACAAGTCCCCTCAGGTGAGGTACCGCGCATGGTTTCCGAACGACACCGAGATGTTCAGCCCCTGGAGAAAACTCTCGGAGCAGAACAACGAAGCCTGGATGGAAACGATGCTCAGACTCAAACTGAACACCGTCGAGATGGAGCAGACCGTAACTTATCCGGACTACAAACTGAAGCCGAACGCGACTCTTCTAAAGAAATACGGGCTGATACTGTCCTCCACCCATACCACAGCCTGCAACAACAACTTCACAACCTGGAAGGACTACTGGCAGAAAGTCAGAGGCATGCGGGCTCCCAAGCTTTCGGTTGCGAACGAAAAGACACTGCGCGAATTCTGGGAATACAGCATCGAGACCGTGTGCCGCAGCGGCCAGGAGAACCTATGGACGATTGCATTCAGGGGCATGGGTGACCAGCCTTTCTGGATGGCTTTCGACGACGCCCCCGAAAGTGAAAGGGAGCGCGCCGAAATCATCAACCGCATGCTCGGAATCCAGCTAGACATGATACGGGAGAAAACGGGGAATCCCAAGCCGTTTGTCCGGATGACTTTCTATGACGAGCTGTCCGACCTTTTGGCGAAAGGATGGCTGAAACCGCCCGTCGGAGACAATGTCGTATGGACTTTTGTCGCAGGGCGCAGAGACCACTACCCCTACGACGACCTCGTGGCTTTCGACACGTCGACCCCGGTAAACCTCGGCTACTATATGAATTTCCAGTTCACGTCCACCGGCGCGCACCTCGCCGCGGCGGAGGGCCCCTGGAAGATGGAATTCAACTTCCGCTATGTGGACAGCCGACGCCCCCTGATGTTCTCGGTTGTCAATGCCGGGAACCTGCGCGAATTCGTGATGGAACTGTCGGCAAACGCAGCCATGATGTGGGATATGGCGAGTTACGACTCCGACCGTTTCCTGCTTGATTTCTGCACCCGCTATTTCGGCGGGAAGCACGCTGCCGAAGCGGCCCGGCTCTACCATGATTTCTACTATTCATACTGGCAGCAGAAACCGTCCGAGTTCCCCGGACTTGAGCGGCAGTTCATTTTCCATGACCTGCGCCACGCCCGCATTTTCAAGCAGCTGGGCGAGCATTTCGAACCTTTCTCCCCCAATCCTCTGAAAGAAATCGGGCATGAAAGGATAAAGGGGCGCTCGTTCCGCATAGACGGAGACAACCAGGTGGATTCCCTGCTCTGCGGTATGGAGCGCACTGCTACGAAGTTCGACAGGGTGGCGGCTGAATGCGACACTCTGATGCCCCGGCTGCCCGAGCAGTACCGCATGTTTTTCAATGACAACCTGAGCGCGCAGTGCCATTATATGGCAGACCTAAGTCATTCCCTCTACCATTTCATTCATGCCTACAAGTATCCTGAAGACAGGGTGCGGCAGCTTGACCTGTCAATCGAATATCTGGAAAAGGCCCAGGAGAAGCTCCATTCCACCCAGCACGGTGCATTCGAGAAATGGTATGCCGGAGACGCGGCCCGTGGAAAATTCAATATTCCGGACAAATTGAATTTGATACGCAAGCTGCGCGACAGATACGCAGGAAATTAATCTTATTTATTATTTTTGTGGATTAAGGAAGTTTAAACGGCATTTGCTATCAACAAGACTCTGAACATACTTGCGCGTATCGCGGCGTTCCTGCTGGTCCTTGTGATGGGACTGGTTCTCGCCGTGCAGTATCCGCAGATTCAGAAACGGGCCACCGACGAGCTGCTTGCAAAATTAGACTCCCTGACCGACGGCAGAATCGAAATAGGAGAAATCCTGATTCAGCCGTTCAACGCCCTGATGCTCAAAGACGTCCGCGTCATCGACGAGCATCCTTTCATCAAGGACGAACCCGGCTGGACTCCCATTGACACGGTATTCAGCGCCGAAGTCATCACTGCCACGGTAAGTCTCGGAAATCTGGTCTTCACGAACGGGATACACCTCGGCAGGGTTTACGTCGAGGGAGCGCAGCTGAATATGGTCAGCGAGCATGACTTCAAGAGCAACCTTTCCAGGATAATGAACGCCAAGCCTGCGCCTGAAGAGCCTGTCGAGGGAGGAAACGTCTTCGACATATCAAAAGTCCGGGTCAAAGACTTCCGCTTCCGTCTCAAAGACGGAGCGCATCCGCACCTCCCCAACGACTGCACGCACATAGACTGGCAGGACCTCGACCTCAAGGCTCAACTGCGCGGGCATAACCTGCGTATGGCGAAAGGCAGGGTCAGCGGAGTCGTGGACGCTCTCTCGGCGCAGGAGAAATGCGGCTACCGGATCATAAACGCCACCGGACGGACAAAAGTCGGAATGGGCAAGACCGAAGTCAGCAATTTCTGTCTCATAGACGAATGGAGCGAACTCAGACTGAACTCGTACACGATGAACTACCACAACAGCTATGCTTTCAGAAAGTACATCAGCGCTGTCCGTATGGGGTTGGACATCAAGAAGGGCTCGGTGCTTTCGATGCAGACACTGCACGCCTTCACCGGGGCGTTCGAGGACAGCAAAGCGGTCCTGCTGCTTGACGGAGGCCTTGCGGACGGCTATGTCAACGACCTTAATGTAGAGAACCTCGCTTTCGCCGACATAGACAACGGAATCCGCGGAACGGTGAGCTGCCGTCTGCTCGGACTTCCGGACATGAACGTTTTCTCCACCGACGCCTCCATCAGGGATCTGCAGTTCACTACCTCAGCCCTCGACCGCGGAATCCGCACATGGACAGGAGCGAAGTCGCCCGGAGTTTCCAAATACGCCCGCGGCCGCGGAGCAAGCCTGAACGCGGAGATCAAGGGCAGCCTGCACCGGCTGAAAGTCAGCGCCAGACTTGGTTCCCGCATTGGTTCGGTACGTACTACGCTGAATGTCAACAACCTGATCAACCCCGCGAAAGGAATGGACCTGCGCGGAACGGTCAGTTCGAGCAACCTGCAGCTCGGAACTATTCTGGGGACTGACGCACTCGGGGCAGTGACCATGCAGAGCGGCCTAAGGGCGCACCTGAAAAAGGGCGAGACTTCGGTTATCGTGGACTCCCTGAAAGTCAGTAGGCTCGGGGCACTCGGCTACGACTACACCAACATCGCCGCCGCCGGACGCTTCAGCGACAACGCCTTCGACGGCAAGGTCATCTGCGACGATCCGAACCTGAATTTCCTGTTCCAGGGCACCTTCAACCTCTCCAGAACCACGAGCAACGCACTGTACAAGTTCTACGCGAACCTCGGCTACGCCGACCTGAACGCGCTCAATCTCTACAAGCTCGGGGAGGCGAAACTGTCCGGACAGACCTACGCCAACTTCATGCGCATAGGGCGAGGAGACCTCATAGGAGACGTCGACATACAGAATCTCGTGCTCTCGGGCGAAGACGGGCACAAGAATATCGGAGACATCAGCATAGCCTCGCACTCGAACAACGACCTGCACCGCATACAGTTCACATCCTCGTTCGCGGACGGGGGCTACGTCGGAGACCGCTCGTTCATCGAGTTGCTGGAGGCAATCCAGGATGTCACGGTCCGCAGGAACCTGCCCTCGCTGTACAGCCGGAAGAACAGGTCCGAAAGCAGGATCGGGGCGGCGGAGCTGGAATTCAACTTCCACGACAACTGGAACCTGATGTCCTACTTCGTTCCCGAACTGTACATAGCAGACAGCACCAAGGTCCGGCTTACCATTGACAGGAACGGAGCGCTGAAAGGCAGGGTCTCCTCCCCCAGAGTGGCCTACGGCAGCAACTATGTGAAGGGGCTGGACCTGAATCTGGACAACCTGTACAACAGCCTGAACTGCTCGCTCGCCGGCAAGGAAATAGTCCTGGGCCCCTTAGGCTTCAAGGAAAGCACGTTGACAGGCTACGCCGAGAAAGACGACTTCGCACTCGCCTTCCACTACGACAACATCAGCGGCGAGGGCAATCTCGGAGAAATCTATATGACCGGAGAACTGTCGAGAGACGCCACCGACACGCTCGTCGTATCCGCGCATCCCCTGTATTCCTACATACTCTTCAACGAGGAGAAATGGGATATAGCGGAGAGCAGCATAAACATACGTGCCGGAGAAGTCTCCGTCGACGGATTCCGCATCACAAACCAGGGACAGACCCTGGCGGTTGACGGAAGAATCTCCCCGCACCGCACGGACACGCTCGCGGTGGTGCTTGAGAATTTCGACCTCTCCACCGTGGACTATTTCCTCGCAAAGCCTCTCGACCTTGCAGGAACGGCATCCGGAGGTGCTTTCCTGTACTCCCCTACGTCAGAGAACTTAGGAATGAGAGTACAGCTTGGCGCGAATTCAGTCCAGCTTGCCGGGAACAGGATCGGAGACCTTGAACTGAACGCAGACTGGGACGCTGAGACCGAGCAGTACATAATAAGGCTCGAAGACAGGCTCACCGACATGCAGACGCTCTCCGCCGACGCATATTTCGGTCCCACGGACAGGAGTCTCAACGCTACGGCGAGCCTCGACAACTTCCGCATCGACGCCCTGCAGCCCGTACTGTCGGACATGCTGAGTTCGCTGAGCGGCAGCATCGACGGCAGGTTCAGCGTCAACGGCACCCTTGACGACCTCAACATCAACGGAGAAGACTGCTATATCCGCGAAACTTCGCTGACCCTTGTTCCCACCGGCGGTTCATACCTCATCGACGGGTCGTTCTCGATCAACGAGAGCGGACTGGTGTTCGAGAACGTGGCCGTCCGGGACAACGCCCGCGGAAACGGAATATTGAGCGGAGGGCTTGATTTCTCCGGAAACGGCCAGTTCCTGAACGCCCTGCTCGAATTCAGCGACCTCGAACTCATGAACAGTTCCGAAGCCGGCACGCTGCCGATTTACGGAAATGTGCGGGGCACCGGCAATCTGAGGGCCACCGCGGATTCGGAGGAGTTGCTCCTCGACCTCTACGTGAACTCGGCCGCGAGCGGACAGCTGCACATCCCTCTGAGCGGCTTCGCTTCATCCGACAACGGACGTCTGCTGACGTTCAAGGCCTCGGTGGAGGAAGTCTACATCGACCCCTACGAGGCTATGAGGCAGGTATCCCGGAAGCAGAAAGGAAAGGGGCTGGATTTCAATTTCAGGGCGCAGGTGAACGCCACCGAGAGCATCGAGGCTTTCATGGAAATCGACAAGAGCACGGGGAACGTGATGAACGTACGCGGTAACGGACTGCTCGGAATCGACGTGCGTTCGGCCGAAAACCAGTTCTCGATAAACGGAGACTACAACATAACCGACGGCCGCTACCACCTGAGCCTGCTCGGAATAGCGAACAAGGACTTCGGAATCAAGGAGGGCAGTTCGATCAAGTTCAACGGGGACATTATGGACAGCGACCTCGACGTGGATGCTGTCTATAATCTGAAAACCAGCCTCACTACCCTTCTGAACAGCACAAGCGCGGTTTCCACGCTGCGTCCTGTAGAGTGCGGGATAAAGATTTCGGACAAGATCGTGAACCCGCGGATCGGTTTCGCCATCAGCATCCCCGACCTCGACCCTACCACCAAATCCCAGGTCGAAAGCGCCCTGAACACGGAAGACAAGGTGCTGCGCCAGTTCATATCCCTGCTGATCGCGGGATCTTTCCTGCCGAGCGAATCGTCCGGTATCGTGAACAGCTCCAACATCCTGTACTCGAACGTCACGGAGATAATGTCCGGGCAGTTGAACAACATACTGCAGAAACTGAACATTCCCGTCGACCTTGACCTGGGCTATCATCCGAACGAGGAAGGCGCGGACATCTTCGACGTCGCCGTCTCCACGCAGCTGTTCAACAACAGGGTGGTCGTGAACGGAACGATCGGAAACAGACAGTACAGCACCTCCACGAACCCCAACGGAGAGATGGTCGGGGACATGGACATAGAAATCAAACTGGACAAGCCGGGCAAGTTCAGGCTCAACCTGTTCTCGCACTCAGCGGACGAATATACCAGCTATCTGGACTACTCGCAGCGCAACGGCGTGGGTCTGACCTATCAGAAAGAGTACTCGAAATTCGGCAGGTTCCTCCGCGAACTGTTCATGAGCAGGAAGAAACGCGAGGATCTCGCCGCCGAGGAGGCGAAGAAACCGGAGGACCTGGTCATCATAGACGTAAATGAATAAAGGAAAATTATATCTCATTCCAACCCCGCTCGGGGACAACGAGCCTGCGGAAGTGATACCGCAGCCGGTGCTCGCACTCCTCCCCTCCCTCAAGACTTTCGTGGTCGAGGAAGTGCGCACGGCAAGGCGGTTCTTAAGCCGCGCAGGCTTGAAAGGTCATATCGAAGAACTGGAGTTCCACACCCTGAACGAGCATAGCACCGAGGCTGAAATCAGAAGCCTCCTGCACTTGTTCGATGACGGATCCGAAGTCGGACTGCTTTCGGAAGCGGGACTCCCCGCCGTTGCCGACCCCGGCGCCGCCCTCGTCGCCCTATGTCACGAAAAAGGAATTGAAGTCGTGCCCTTCACCGGGCCTTCATCGCTGATGCTGGCGCTGATGGGTTCGGGGCTGAACGGGCAGTCGTTCGCATTCCGCGGATACCTGCCTGCAAAGACGGACGAAAGGCGCAGCGCAATCCGGGCCGCCGAAAAAATGTCGGCCTCGCTGCACCAGACGCAGATTTTCATCGAGACCCCGTACCGCAATGACTCGCTGTTTGCCGACCTGCTGAAAGAACTTTCCCCGTCGGTACGGCTGTGCGTCGCAGCGGATCTGACCCTGCCGGAATGCACCCTGCGCACGAAAAGCGTCGCGCAGTGGAGAAAAGAAATCCTCACCATAGGCAAGAGACCGTGCGTATTCCTGTTCCTCGTATGAAAATAGCCTTCGTCACCCTCGGCTGCAAACTGAATTACGCCGAAACATCCACATACGAAAGGGGCTTCCTCCGGGCAGGATTCGAAGTAGTACCGTGGCGGGAGGCGGCGGACCTGTACCTGGTCAATACCTGCACCGTTACCGAAACATCCAACTCGAAGTCACGCAGCGAAATACGCAAGCTGCACCGCATCAATCCGGAAGCGAGGATCATCGTTACCGGCTGCTACGCGCAGCTGAAACCGGAGGAGATCCGCGCCATCGAGGGTGTGTGGAAGGTCTTCGGAGCGGAGGAAAAGGCCTCGCTGGTCAGTGCCTGCCTTGCCGGACTGGAGGACGAACTGACATCTGCGGAGGGGAGCAGCAGGAGCGCACCCGAAAATGTAGACGGAACCGGCAGACGCAGTGAAGAAAAGACCGGGAACGTTTTCGGAGCATACAGCAGCGGCGAGAGGACCCGCTCCTTTCTGAAAGTTCAGGACGGCTGCGACAATTTCTGCGCCTACTGCACCGTCCCCTACGCCCGCGGAAGAAGCCGAAACATTCCCATCTGCGAAGCCGTCAGAATGGCCCGCGAGATAGCCGCAAAGGGAATAAAAGAGATAGTCCTCACCGGTGTCAATACAGGAGATTTCGGGCGTACCACAGGAGAGAGTTTCCTGGATCTGCTGAAAGCCCTGAACGAGGTCGAGGGGATCGAACGATACAGGATTTCCTCCATCGAGCCGAACCTGTTGACCGAAGAAACCATAGACTGGATAGAGTCCGGGACCAAATTCCAGCCGCACTTCCATATCCCCCTGCAGACCGGAACAGATATTCAGCTTCAAAGAATGGGCAGAAAATACACCACGGAGTATTTCGAGCGGAAACTGCAGTATATCAGGGAGAAACTGGAAGCGCCGGGGCGTCCGAAAGTGTTTTTCGGGATAGATGTCATGGTCGGGCTTCCGGGAGAGACCGAAGAGCTTTTCGAAGGCACAAAAGCCTTTTTAGAGCGCATCAGGCCGGCATTCATCCATATCTTTCCCTATTCGAAAAGACCGGGGACTCCGGCTGCCATAATGCTGGGACAGGTCCAGGAGAGCGAGAAATCAAGGAGGGTGAAAGTGCTCGAAGAGCTCTGCTCCCGCCTGCATTCCGAATTCGAACAGGAAAACAGAGGTCTTAGAATGCACGTGCTTTTCGAGTCGAGCGAAAAGGGCGGAATGATGTCCGGATATACGGAGAACTATATAAGGGTAAGCAGGCCTTACGACGAGGCCCTTGCCGGAAAGATCGTGGAGATAGATTTATGAACAAGGCGAAACTGACTTTCTTAGGGACAGGCACCTCATCCGGAGTGCCTATGATAGGATGCGACTGCGAGGTCTGCAAAAGCACCGACCCCAGGGACAAAAGGCTGAGGGCCTCAGCCCTCGTAGAATACGGAGGGCTGACGATCTTAGTCGACTGCGGGCCGGATTTCCGGCAGCAGATGCTCAGGGAAAACGTCAGGCATCTCGATGCCATACTTCTGACTCACAACCACAAGGACCACACAGGAGGGCTGGACGACGTGCGTTCGTTCAATCTTTTGGAGGCGAAACCCATGAACATCTACTGCGAAGAGTACGTTGAGAACTCCCTGCGCAAGGAATACTCCTACGCTTTCGCAGAGCATAAATACCCCGGCTCGCCCGAATGGCACATACACAGGATTGACGGTTCAGGGTCCTTCAAGGTGTATTCCAATGCGAACGAAGAGCGGCTGGTGTGGGAGTCCGGTTATGGCTACAGACACGAAGAAGCCGGAAAATCCGTCCAGATTCCGCCCGTTGAAATCATCCCCATCCAGGGCTGGCACCATAAGGAGAAAGTGCTTTCAGTGCTCGGATACCGCTTCGGCAACATAGCCTACCTGACTGATATGAACAGAATCGACGACGAGGAGTTCGATAAGCTGAAAGGAGTGGAGTACGTGACGATCAACTGCGTCAAGAAGGGCACGCACCACTCGCATTTCTCTCTGCCCGAAGCACTTGCATTTTTCGAAAAGGTCGGTGCTCCGCACTGCTACATAACCCACCTTTCGCATCAGCTGCCGCGGCAGGAACTGTTCGACGCCGAACTGCCGGAAGAAGTTTCCGCAGCGTACGACGGTCTGGTTATCGGCTGATTACGTCAGCGCAGTCCGGTGCGGAACGGAGTCTTTCATTAGTTGCGGCAGTTCCCGGACAGCATCCAGCCAGTGGTTTCCGTCAGAGCTCCCCGCTGTCGAGCAGGGAACGGTAAATTTCCGCTGCATCGGACGGCAGTCCCTTTGACGGATCTGCGGCAAGTGCAACGAATTCTTCAAAAGTGATCCCCGGATTTGCGGCAAGAAAAGCCTTGACAGCAGATTTGGGAGACTTCCGCGAACGGCACACGTCGCAGGTTCCGCAGTCGCGGCTCTCTTCCTGACCGAAATACGCAAGCAGCTGCCTTGAACGACACTCCGACGAATCGGAGGCATAGTCGATGATGGCCTGCGCACGAGCGGTTGTCGTGCTTTTTAGTTTCTCATACAGCTGCGGTTTCAAATCCAGATTACCCGGACGCAGACGGGCATGGTGCAGGGAGATGACATCCCCGTGAGTGGCAGGTATATAGCGGATCACGTGCTCGAGAGACAGTTTGTAGAGCAGTTCCCGCAGCATCGGGACGGAAACTCCGCAGGCGGAAGAGAGCATCTGCTCGTCTATAGGCACGGAATAAGAGAAAATCCCCGTGTATCTCCGCATCAGCTGTTCCAGCAGCGTCACCATGGCCGGATCGGGAAGCTCCACATAATAGAGGGATTTCCTGTCGACCATTATTTTCACAAGCGTAGATGTGTCGATGTCTTCCGCCCATGATATGTGACCGGAACGCTCCAGGTACCTCAGGGCGCTCACCACGCTTGAAACCGACAGGCGGTAATGCCGCACAAAACCGTCCAGGTCGAACTTGAAGCGCAGGCCCTCGCCTCCCTCGTAGGGGATGTTCTGGAAGACGTGCAGCTTATAATATATGTCCTCGATATATTCCAGCGAGGGAAAAGACGAGCTGACGGTCATCTTCAGCCGCCTTACATCTGAATCGTTCCACAGCAGGACAGCATACGAGCGTTTCCCGTCCCGCCCCGCACGGCCCGCCTCCTGGAAATAGGACTCGACCCCGTCCGGAAAGTCCAGATGAACCACAAAACGCACGTCAGGCTTGTCTATGCCCATGCCGAAGGCATTGGTGCATACCATCACCCTTATCTCCCCTCTCTTCCATGCCTCCTGCCGCTCCGAGCGCAGTTCCGCAGACAGCCCAGCATGGTAGAACGACGCCCGGACCCCGTGCTGGAGCAGAAAAGCCGCCGTCTCCTCGCAGCGCCTGCGGTGCCGCAGATACACGATTCCAGTTCCGCGCACCCCGCTGCAGATATTCAGCAGCTGACCGGTCTTGTCCTCGCAGCGGCGCACTATATATGAAAGGTTCTCCCGCTCGAAGCCGCTGCGCAGGAGCAGCCGTTCCCTGAAGCCGAGCTTGTCCATGATATCCTCGGCGACCTGCGGCGTAGCAGTTGCGGTCAGCGCGATTACCGGAACGTCCTTAAGTTCCCGCAAAGCACCGATATTCAGGTAGTCAGGCCGGAAATCGTAGCCCCACTGCGAGATGCAGTGGGCCTCGTCCACCACTATGAAACTGAGCGTCAGTTCCTCCAGCCAGGCGCGGAACAGCGGGGTGGAGAGCCGCTCGGGCGAGACATACAGGAACTTGATGTCGCCGAACGCGGCATTGTTCAGCACCGTCTCCATTTCCCTGCGGGTCATTCCGGAGTGCAGGGCAAGTGCCCTTATGCCTCTTGCCTCGAGGTTCTGGACCTGGTCCTTCATCAGCGCCACGAGCGGCGTCACGACGAGCGCGACACCGTCCCTGATAAGCGCGGGGACCT